>CETO01024085.1_pt1 | contig 24995 bp, 24 predicted proteins | sample 531351 | NCBI WGS metagenome assembly CETO01 (sample SAMEA2622678, study PRJEB7988) | marine metagenome | isolation source: saline water (ENVO:00002010), including | reverse complement strand
GGAGGCGAGCGTGTGTTCAATATCTCCGCCTTGTCTCAACTCAGCAATCAGGAGTACGACGAGCTGGCGCCGGTGCAGTGGCCGGTCACGGATGGTAACCCCGGGGCCTGGTTGCAAACCCGTCGGCTATTTGGGAACGGGCAATTTCCCACGCCGGATGGCCGGGCACGATTGGTGCCCGTGTCCAGTTTGCCGCCCGGGCAGCTGCCTGGACACCGGTACCCGCTGGTGGTGAATACCGGCCGAATCCGTGACCAATGGCATACCATGACCCGAACGGCCCTGGCACCCAGGCTGTTTGCCCATCGCAGCGAGCCGTTCATAGAGTTGCACCCGGCGGACATTGCCGGCTTTGGTTTGATTGAAGGTGCCCTGGCAGTGCTGCGTGGGCCGGGTAATGCAGGCTACGTTGGCCGGGTCCGGGGCAGCACCGGCCAGCGCACAGGTGAAGTGTTTGTGCCCATCCACTGGAATGGCCGGTTTGCCTCCTCTGCTTTGGCGTCCAGCCTGATCCGTCCGGTTGTGGACCCCATTTCCGGTCAGCCAGAAGGCAAGCATGGTGTGGCGACCATCCGGCCTCTGGTGACCCGCTGGCAGGCGAGGCTATTGCTGCGTGATCCCCGCCTTGCCTCGTTGGACCACACCGCTCTTGCCTACTGGAGCTGCCAGCGCCTGCCGCACAGTCACGGCTGGTGGTTCGCCGGTGGCCACGAGATGAACTGGCGGGACTGGGGGCACCGGTGTTTTTCGCGGGAACCGGAACTGGTTATGGAAGACCGCGCGAGACAGCGCTACCGGGCCGCCTGGCTTAGTGGCGATCGACTGGACGCCGTGTTGCTGGTTGAGCCCTGTGTCCAGACCATGCCGGATCTGGACTGGCTGGACAGTTGCTTTGGCAAAGGTGAGCTGGCGCCGGAACAACGCCGCTCGTTACTGGCGGCAGGCACAGTGGAAGGGGAAGCGTCAGGGCCGATTATCTGCAGTTGTTTTGGCGTGGGTGAGCACCAGATTGCCCAGGCCATTGAACAGGGCATGGCCAGCCCCGAAGCACTGGGTGAGCAGCTGAAGTGTGGCACCAACTGTGGCTCCTGCCTGCCGGAGATCCGGGACCTGCTGGCGCGCACCGGGGCTCGGGAACCTGCCTGAATCAGGCCGCGGCCGCCCGCCTAAGCAGCGACAATGGTACCCGATAGCGAAGGATCCGGGCATGCTGGCTGACAGTCACCGTGCAGGTCTTGCGGTTAACGCGTACCACCTGGCCCCGCTTCTCGCGCCGGCCATCGCCGAACACCACCGAATCCCCCACCTGCCAGCGCCGGTGCTCCGCAGCGGGACTCGGAAATTCAAAGGGTCTACTGGGTAGCGCTATCCCGCAGTCGCTGGCCAGCCCGGACAGGTAACGTCGGGTAACGTCGGCTGCACCGCTATGATGCAGCTCGTCCAGGGCTTCATAGAAATGCCGGTTGTGAACGGAGCCGTAATGCCGTTGCCCGGCGCTGTGCTGCAGCAAATGGGCAAACTCATGGCAGCAGGTATGCGCCAACAGGTTCAGCACAGTTACCTCGCCCCCGAAATAACCCCGGCCACGGATCTCCCGGGTTGATAGCCAGCCCTGGGCGGTGGCCGGTTGATGCTTGGCGGCGATCATCCGGGCTCCGTAGGTAATCAGGTGCTGTTTCTTGCGAGGATCAAAACGGTGGTAGGTGGCCTGGCCCGAGCCGACCCGCAATGCCAGCCCGGCGCCCGGATTTGCCTGCTGAACCCAGCCTTCAGCCGGCGTCCAGAGAATGTCCCGGGTGGTCTGGCACATGAGGGTGCCAATCTGCCTTGCTGTTTGCGATTGAGTGGGGGTCACAAAATGTACCGGTGGCGCTTGATCTCGAATGTCAGGCAGCTATTTTCCAGTAATTTGCTGGTGAAAACAAAAACGGCCGGCCCGAGGGCCAGCCGTTTTCCTGCGATCGAACCTGAGGGATCAGGCTTCGACCGGGGAACGCCAGTCGTCAGCACCGGAAGTGCCGGCAACAGCGTGTTCCCAGGTAACCTTACGGTAGGCCAGGGATACTTCTACCAGTTGGGTGAACTCGGCCTTGGCCGGATCCTGGCAGTGGGGCATGTTGCAATCGATGTTGATGATGGTGGCATCTTCCAGGATGGTGGAGAAGAAGTGCTCCTGTTTGCCTTCTACGGAAGTGCGGTACCACTTCAGCTCTACCTTCGGCAGCATTTCGCCGGAAGCCAGGGCGTTGTACATCAGCGGAGTGGCTTTGTTCAGGGCCGCAGTGAACTTGAACGGCTTGTGAACACGCTGACCGGAAGGCTGACCGGACTGGGGATCCGTTGGAACGGTAACAACGTGGCTGAATTCCTGGACCAGCACTTCGTCTTCATGACCTTCAACGTAGATGTTGCCTACGGAATCGGAAGTGAACGCGCCAGCGGTGATGTTACCCTGGGTTTGGCCTTCGATGCTGATATAACAAGGAGTTGGCATAGTCTGCTCCATGACAATGTTGTGAATGAGTGTCCCAAGGATGTTCCCTGGACGGCATAATAGATAACAATCGCCGTGCCAGTTGTTGAATGTATTGATATAACAACTAGTTACGTGGAGTTCGGGCAATGTCTGAGTGTCTTCGGGCAAGGCGTTGCTTGGCGGGCGGGCGAGCTTTTGCTGGCTGGGCAATAAATGGCCCGGGGCTCAGTTCCAGGAGCCACTGGCCAGGGAGGTTAATAGTGCCAGCAGGAGCAGGGCCGAGACGCCTTGCCAGAAACGCACCGGATGCCGCTCCATGAGAGGTGGATGGTGTCGGGCACGCCAGTCTCGTCCGGGGTGTCGGAGTTCGTAGAGCAGTTCCGATAACGCCGGGTAGCGGCGATGGGGCTCCGGATGGGTAGCCCGGGCCAGGGTGGCATCCAGCCACGGCGGCAGGTCTTCACGCCAGGCCCTGGCGGGCCGGTATGTCAGAGCCTGTAGTTGTTTGCGAGTGCGGATGCGGGGTACATCGGTATGGTAGGGCAGGCGCCCGGTTAATAGTTGATAGATAATCACGCCCAGGGCGTACTGGTCCGACTGCCAGCTGCCGGGTTCGCCGAGAAAGAGCTCCGGCGCCGAGTAGAGGGCGGCTCCAACCGGATAGCAAGCGGCAGGCTTGCCCGCTTCTTCCAGACCGGCGACCCGGGTGGCTCCGAAATCGACCAGCATGGCGCGGCCATCCGGTGTGATCAGGACATTTTCGGGTTTCAGATCCTGGTGCACCATTTCCAGCCGGTGGAAGGCCCTGAGCCCCCGGATAATCTGCTCGGCCAGTTGTCGCACGGTTTCCAGATCTGGCTGCGGGTGATCAAGCATCCATTGCCGCAAGGTACAACCTTCTACAAAGTCAGTAGCCAGATACAGGCAACTTTGCGGACGCTCCGGGGCAAAGATGGCAACCACATGGGGGCTCTGAACGCGCTGGGCAATCCAGCGTTCAGTAACGAATCGCTCCAGCTCATCCGGATACTGCCGCAACTCCATCGCCGGGAACTTAATTGCGGCTTGCTTCCCGGACCTCTCATCCCTGGCCAGGTAAACGTGGCTTCGGCTGCTGATATGCAGGGCCCGGATGATTCGGTAGCCGTCCAGCACCTCACCGGGAGCGGGCTCGCGCGCGAATGGCAGTTCGCGATAGGCTTTCTGGGCGCTGGTGTCCTGTGTCCGAGAGGGTAACCGGGTTACCCGCAATACCTGGACCGTCAGGTTATCCTCACTTCCCCTTTCCAGGGCGAGTTGGGCCAGCGACCGGGCGGCGTGATCCAGATCGTCCCCGTTGTCGGCAAGGCAGTGGGTGATATCACCGGCCGAGAGCCGTTCGTAAACACCATCGGTCATCATCAGAAACACGTCGTTCCGGTGCAGGGCGAGACTGCGATACTCGATATCCAGTTGCGGGCTCAGTCCAAGAGCCCGGTTCAGGCAGCTTTCCTCGGCCGAAAGCCAGACCCGGTGGTCGGTTGTGAGTTGTTCCAGAGTGTTGCCCTGAAGCCGGTAGATACGGGCGTCTCCCACATGAAACAGGTGCGCCGTTGCGGATTTCAGAACCAGGGCACTGAAGGTGCAGACGTAGCCCCGGTCCTGGTCATAGCGATATCGGCTTTGCCGGGTCTGAGCGTGTAGCCAGGCATTGGTCGCCCGAACTACCCGTTCGGCCGATTGTTTCACCGACCAGCTCTCGGGGGTTGAGTAGTAGTCGCTCAGGAAGCCGGCCACTGCAGCTTCACTGGCTACCTGGCTGACATTGCTGGAGCTGATGCCATCGGCGATCACCGCCGCAATGCCTTTGCTGTGGCGCTGATGATTGTCGGGTATCAGCAGGCCGTGGAAATCCTGATTGGCGGGTTTCCGACCGGCGCTGCTGAATTGTCCGGCTTCTATCGTGAGCTGTTCGCAGTTGGACATGAATATGAGCCACTGAAGCCCGCCGGTGTGTGCGGCACCGGCGGGGCCTTAGTGGTAATCAGGCGCTGCGGGCGCTGACGGGTTCGCGGTAGTCTGTTGCCAGGGTGCGCTTGGGTGCGGTGCGAACGTGGGTGGCGTAAAGCGTCAGTCCAGTGAAGGACAGGCCACCTACCAGGTTGCCCAGAACGGTGGGGATCTCGTTCCAGATGAAGTAATCCATGATACTGAACTCGCCGCCCATCATCAGCGCAAACGGGAACAGGAACATGTTGACGATGGAGTGCTCAAAGCCCATGTAGAAGAACAGCATGATCGGCATCCACATGGCCAGTACCTTGCCCTGGACCGTGGTGGAGATCATCGCGCCCACCACGCCCATGGATACCATCCAGTTACACAGTACACCCCGCAGGAAGATGGTGAACCAGCCAGCCACACCATGTTCGGCATAACCCAGGGTACGGGCCTTGCCGATCGAGGCAATTTTGTCCCCGACCACTCCGGCTTCGGTGTTGAAACCGTAGGTGAAAACAAAGGCCATGATGGTGGCAACCGTCAGGGCGCCGCCGAAGTTACCCAGGAACACCCAGCCCCAGTTTCGAAGGATGCCGCGGGTATCCACCCCGGGGCGTCGGTCGAGAAGGGCCAGCGGGGTCAGCATGAACACCCCGGTGAGCAGGTCGAACCCCATCAGATAAAGCATGCAGAACCCGACCGGAAACAGCAGTGCGCCGACCAGCGGGCTGCCGGTCTGTACGCCGACGGTAATGGCGAATACCGCCGCCAGTGCCAGGATGGCCCCGGCCATAAAGGCCCGGATGAGGACATCCCGGGTGGCCATGTAGATTTTTGATTCACCGGCGTCCACCATCTTGGTGACGAACTCCGAAGGCATGATGTAAGACATAGTGTGTTCCCCTGATCGCTTTCTGGTTATCTGGAGCCAACAAAAAACGGCGCCCTCATTGCCTGCCCGGTAGGGGCTGGAATGAGTAGACGCCGTCGTCTGAACAGAATGTGCGCGGGCAGCCTGAATGAAGATGAACAGGCTATCTGCTGAGGATGTCTGAGCAGAGAGTGTGCCAGTGTTGGGAGCTTTCAGGGTTTGATTTAAGAATCAACAGGTTGAGTGAGGGGATCGGTTGCGGTTTCGTGCCTGCTTTGCTGGTCGGCGCACCGGCAGAGTGCGCCCTGCCTTTCCTTGGTGCCTGGCAGGGAGTGAGTCAGCGCAGATTAAAACGGACTGGCAAAGCGTAGGTAAAGGACTTGCCGCGCATGGAGTCCGGCACGGCTGGCAGTGGCGCGGCCTGCGCCAGCATGGCCAGAGCGGCGTCGTCCAGCAGTGGGTGCCCGGAACTGTCGCGCAGCGAGTGTTCCACCAGCGAGCCATCACGCCGGAACTCGAAGACAATCACCGGTGTACCCTCCTGGCCTAGCCGGCGGGCACGGCGAGGATACTCGTAATAGCGCGCCAGGTGCCGGCTGAGCTTGCTCAGGTAGCTGTCTACCTGTGATGACTGACCGGCATTCTGTAAAGGTACCGCGCTTTGGTTGGTGTTACTGTCCGCTTCTTCGCCCTGAGGTTGTTCTGGGCTTTCTGCCACGGCCTCGGTGGGACTGGATTCTGGCTCCTGCGGTGTGGGGGCAGGTTCTGGTATTGGCTCAGGTTCTGGTTCTGGCACGGGTTCAGGTTTCGGTTCTGGCTTTGGCTCTGGTTTGGGCTCTGGTTTGGGCTCTGGCTTGGGCTGCGGTTCTGGCTCTGGAGCCGGTTCGGGTTCCGGCGCGACCTCCGGCTTTGGCTCTACCGATTTCCTGCCGGCGAGATTGATCTTGATTGCGGGGGCGGTGTTCACGGCACTGTCGCCCAGAACCGGCATCTCCAGGATTTCCTCGGGCGTGGCCAGGATTGCTGCAAGGGCGGTTGCGATCATGGCGATGATCAGGAACAGGGCCTTGTGTAGCCGACCTGCTGTTGTCATGTGGCAGGCTCCGTGAGCAGCAGAACTTCCGAATAACCGCCCTCTTCCAGAATCCTGAGCAAGTCCTCCAGCTCGGTCATGGTCAGGCTTTGATCCGCCGCAATCTTCAAGGGTACGTTCTCATCCGGAGCCGGAAGCGCGGCAAGCAGACTCTCGCGGGTCTGGTGCTTGCCTTCGACCTGCCATTGGCCATCGGCCTGAACCATCATGTCGGCTTCGGGTGCCTGCTGATCCGGACTCTGCTCGGTGCCAGGCAGTTCTGGCAGCGGCTCGTTGGTGAGTTGTCCGGCCACAATGAAAAACATCAGCAGCAGAAACACCAGATTGATCAAAGGCAGCAACGCGTCTTCAACGCGTTCCAGAAGGCCCTTGCCAGAGGTTGATGGGGGTGGAACCAGTTCTGTCATGAGTCAGGCGTGTTCGCACGCTTCCAGTGAGGTTCAATGCCAGCGTTATCCAGCGCACTGAGGGTCCGGGTGAAATGGGCCAGGCTGGTATCGGGTGTTGTGGCCAGATTGGCTTCACTCACACCTTCAACGTTCAGCGTCGACAGTAACTGCGCCAGGGTGTGATCCTTCTCCTTCCAGCGCACCGTGCCATCGGCATTGACTCTGAGTTCTGGTAGAGGCTCACCCGTGGCAGTGCTCTGCTGGCCGGTATTGTTCGCCAGTTCCAGGTAATCTACCGGTAGCAATCGGGTGGTGAGCATAAAGAACACCAACAGGATGAACACCACATCGATCAGTGGTGTTATCCGGATGGGAATCGGGCGGTTTGGCCGGGGGTCAACCAGCTGCATGAGCCAGCCGCTGATTATCGCCTACCGAGTAACCCCGGTCAGTCTCTGCTGCTCTGTTAGCGCGGGGTTCGGCCACCGGTGTAGCTGGTTCGGCCTGCGTGGCCTGCTCGTTGCCAGGTAAAACGTTGAAGACGCTGACCAGGGCGCTGTTGATGGTTTTGTGAATCCGGCGCAGACGGAACTCGATCCAGGCCGCCAGAGCCGCAAAGGGAATGGCCACCACCAGGCCTGCGGCTGTCGTGGTCAGCGCCTCATAGATGCCACCGGACAGCTGGCTGGCGTTGGCGCGGCCGTCGGTCGCCGCCATCGCGCTGAATGCCTCCATCATGCCCATTACAGTGCCCAGCAGGCCCAGCAACGGGGCCAGAGCAGCAATCACTTCGATGATTTTTAACGGTGCCTCGAACGGTTCCAGCGCCGCTTGTGCATCCCGTACTGCCGTTTCCCGCACCGCACTGATGTTCGGATTGCTTTTGCTGGCGGTCATGGTGTTGACCAACAGATGCATCAGTGGATTGGTGCGCCCGAGCAAGCCGGCGTCGGCTCTGATCTTTTCCGGGGAAGTCTGGGCCGGGGATGCCTGCCATTGCTGAACCAGATAACGCAACTTCCGGGTAAATCGCGGGGCGTAGAAGGCTCCGAACAGCATCAGGTAGAAGAACGTGATCACGCCAATGGCAGCTATGGCGATCAGAACGATCATGACTGGACCGCCCATTTCGACCAGTTGGCCGAGTGGCCCTTGGTCGAACAGCGATGCGGAAGTGGCAGTAATGGAATCCATACAGATATTCCCGGCGAGACGAAAATAGACCTAAATAATAACGATTATCAGTAGAATTTCAAGTCTCGATCTGACGTATCCGCCCGCCTTTGTTAGACTTTCGGTGACGTTTGCAACTAATTGGTATCCATGACGGGCCTCCTGAGCCTGAGCAACGGGAGTTATTAATTTGGTCAGAAAATGGTTCGGCAGCCTGGTCAACCGAGCGGTCGCTTTGGTGGTGGTGTTTGTGGCGACATCCGCGGTTGTCATTGCGGCCATCGGGTGGCTGCTCAGTCGGGCCGAGCTGGAGGACATGGCGTATGGTCAAGTGGAAACCATTGCCGGAATGGTCGCCAGGGAACTGGATCTGAAGCTGTCGGAAAGACTGGATGTACTGACATTGGTGGCCGAAGGCTTCCCCTCTACCGAGATCGTGCTGGAAAACCGGGCCCGGGTCCTGCTGCGTAATCAGGATGCCCTGCTCCAGCTTTTCGATGCCACCTTTATTCTCGATGCCGATGGTCGGTTACTGGCAGCTTCCCCAGCGTCGTATTACGTACCCGGTTTCAATGCCTCGCAGCGCCCCTACTTCACCGATCTGGTCAGCCGGATGTCGCCCATTATCAGCGCTCCCTACATTACCGTAATTGATGAGCAGCCCGGCGTTATGGTGGCCGCGCCCCTGTTTGATGCAAACCAGCGATTCATCGGCATGATTGGCGGGCTGATTCTGCTGCAGGGCGACAATTTCATGAGTGAATTTGCCAGTGTCCGGGTGGGCCAGACCGGCTATCTGCGCCTGATAACGCAAAACGGCATCGTGCTTGCTGATGGTCTGTCGGGAGAGGTGATGGTGCCCGTAAGCAAATCGTCCCCCTCTTTACTGCAGGCGATGTCCGGTTTCGAGGGCACATCCCACGATCATCCGGGCCGGAAAACCGGGACCATAACCGGCTATGCGCAAATGGCGCTGGTGCCATGGTTTGTGGCCGCTGTCTGGCCCGAGCGTGAGGCCTTTGCTCCGGCACTGAGGATGACCGGTGGCTTCAGCTGGGCGTTGCTGGCGGTAGTATCAATACTGGCGCCTCTGGCTTTCTGGATCTTCTACCGGTTGTTGGCGCCGTTGCGCAATCTCGGGGTCCAGATATATCAGCGGCACACTGGTGAGCGGGAGGAGCCTGTTTCCGAGGTGGGCGGGTCGGAGATCCGCAACGTTGCCAAAGTCTTCAACCAGGTGCGGCAGGAACGGGATGAGATTTTCCGGTCACTGGCCGAACGCGAGGCCTTCTTCCGGTCCCTCACTAGCAATGCACCGATCGGCATCGTACACACTGATATCCTGGGCCGTATAGAGTTCGTGAACCCGGCGTTTCTGGATATTGTCGGTCGCCCCGAGGACTGGCTCCGCCATCGCTACCTGATTGAAACCGTCGCCAGCGAAGACCGGGACAAGGCCATGAAAGGGTGGCGCAATGTTCTGGTACGCCGCAGCTTTTTCAGGAGCCGGCTACGGTTGCTAACCCATCGTCTGCCCGGTTATGTCTGGGTGGATGTCATCACCTCGGTGATCGACCTGCCGGACCAGGCCATTGGTACCATTACTGCCGTCCGGGATGTGACTCAGGAAATGCGCTTTGAACGGGCCATTCGCGAGGAACAGCAGCGGGCGGATTCGATTCTCGATGTGCTCCAGGAAGGGGTGCTGATGGTAGATACCGAAGGCGCTATCCGCTACGCCAACGGCGCCGCCTGCAGTTTTCTGGCGCTGGAAGATGACTGTGTGGGCCATAACTTTTTCGAATCCGTCACCATCCGCCACGACAATGAAGAACTGGTTTACGACACCTTTCTGGCCGGAGACGAAATCGACAATCGCTACGTAACCCTGGAAAACCTGGCTGGACGGATCTACGACATCGATCTGACCATGCTGCATATGCGCAAAGGAGAGCGGCAGGAACGGCTGGTGTTTGTACTCAGGGATGACAGCGAACGTCGGCGGGAAGAAGAGCGATTGTCCTGGGAGGCCACCCACGATGCACTGACCCAGTTGCTGAATCGGCGGGCGTTCACCGCCTCATTGCTCAAGGCGCTGGCGGATGCGCCCGGGCAACCGGTGCCTGCGGTACTGATGATGATCGACCTGGACCACTTCAAACCCGTCAACGATGAAGGTGGTCACCTGGTTGGCGATGATCTGTTGAAGCGGCTGGCGGAGGTGTTCAAACAGGCCGTGCGTCAGTCGGATACGGTAGCCCGACTTGGCGGTGATGAGTTCGCCATTCTGTTGCCAGCCTGTGGTATGGCGCGTGCCGAAACCCTGGCTGAAAGTATCCGGGCAAAGGTACAGGCGTTGAAGATCGAACACGACGGTCGTCAGTTTGGCGTCACCGTCTGCATTGGCCTGACGCCGGTTTCAGCTCACGACAACGGCCCGAAAGAGGTGATGGCACGGGCTGATGAAGGCTGCTACATCGCCAAATCCCGGGGTCGGAACTGCGTAGTGTCGATTCCGTTGCCGGAAGAAGGCGAACGACGTTAACCAAGCCAGCCGGCAGAGCCGGCCGCCTGCCAGAGCAAGCGGAACGCCAGCAAGGTAAGCACCAGATTGAAGGCGGTGTGGAACCACCGGTTATTGATGGATTTAAGCAGGTGCAATCCAAGCCAGGTGCCGGCAAAGCCGCAGGCGATCATGGCCAGAATAAAGAGCAGCCACTCCGAAAACACAAAACCGGCCACGCCGAATACCAGGGCCTTGGGGGCGTGCTGCAGGGTCATGGCGGTGCCAAAGGTGGCGACGGTGCGGAAGCGGTCGGTGTGAATCTGCTTGATAAACGCCGCTACGAGGGGTCCGGTAGCGCCCACGAACAGGCTCACGAAGCTGGTGATGGCAGAGGCGATAAATACGCCGAACGGGCCAAAAGAGGCCTTGGGCAATCCGGGGCCCCAGCACAGGTAAAGCACGAACAGGGCAATGCTCAGTTGCCACAGATGAGCCGGCAGATCGACCAGCAACCAGGCACCCAGTCCGGCACCGGCCAGCACGCCGGGGGCGAAGGCGGCAATCACTTTCCAGTCAATATGATGCCGGGTCAGTACGGCCCGGCCACTGTTTGAACCGAGCTGAATCATGCCGTGAACAGGAATGATCGCCGCCGGTGGCAGCCAGGATGCCATCAGTACCAGCAGCAGGACACCGCCGCCGGCGCCCAGGGTGGCGGTTATCATGGAGGTAACCGCTGAAGCCATCAGCAGGAACACAATCACGCTGGTGCTCAGGGCTTCCGGAAACACGATCAGGCTCATGGAACTCACTCTGGTATTGGCGTAAGCTCCTGAGTTTCCGGTTTATAGCGGGAATGTCCAGGGGACTTTCGCCGAAGAACAACAAGCAGGGTTGCCAATGAAACCGTCCGAATATCTCCGTTACGATGCCACGGCCCTGGCCGATCTGATTCGCCGGGGTGAAGTCACCTCCCGGGAAGTGACCGAGGCCGCTATCGACCGTGCCAGCGCCGTGAACCCGCGCCTGAATGCCGTCTGCCACCCGCAGTTTGCGGAGGCCATGGATCAGGATTTTCCTGCAGAGGGCCCCTTCGCCGGGGTGCCCTTGTTGCTCAAGGATCTGGCACAGGAACAGGCCGGGCATCCCTGTACCTACGGCAGCCGGGCTCTGCTGAAGAACGTCGCTACGCGGGATTCCCAGTTTGTGCGCCGTGCCCGGGAGGCAGGGCTGGTTTTTCTTGGCCGCACGGCAACCCCGGAATTTGGCCTCAAGGCCGTGACCGAATCGGCGTTGTGGGGCGCCAGCCGTAACCCCTGGGATACCGAGCGCACGCCGGGCGGCTCCAGTGGCGGTTCCGGCGCTGCGGTCGCGGCCGGCATTGTGCCCATGGCCGGTGCCAACGATGGCGGTGGCTCCATTCGTATTCCGGCCGCCTACAATGGCTTGTTCGGGCTGAAGCCGTCCCGGGGCCGGATTTCGGTTGGCCCATACGCTGGCGAGGCCTGGACCGGAGCGTCCACCGATCATGTGGTTTCCCGCACGGTCCGGGACAGCGCCGCGATGCTGGATGTGCTTTCCGGCCCGGCCAGTGGCGATCCGTTTACTATTCCACAGCCATCGGCCCCCTGGGCGGACCTGATGCAGCAGTCACCGGGCCGCCTCAAAATCGGCGTATTTACCTCGTCACCCTATGACACCGAGGTAGCGCCGGAATGTGTCGCCGCAGTCGAAGAAACGGCCCGCCTGCTGGAATCCCTGGGCCACAACGTAGAATACGCCCGCCCGGAATTCGATGGACTCGCCCTTGCCCGTTGCTACCTGGCGCTTTATTTCGGTGAGGTGTCTGCCCTCATGGAGCGCGCGAAAACCGAATTCGGCGCCATCGATCGGGACTTTGAGCTGGAAACCCGGCTGCTGGGCATGCTCGGGCGCACCATGCCGCTGCCAGACTATGTTCGCCTGCGCCAGCAGTGGAACGATTTCGCCCGGGCTCTGGGGGCCTATTTCGACCGTTTTGATCTTTATCTGTGTCCCACCACCGGCCAGTTACCGGCCCGGATCGGGCAAATGGACACACCGGCTCACCTGAAACTGGTGGCCCGGCTGATGCTCGGTCTGAAAGCCGGAAAGTTGGTGCACAAGAGTGGACAGGTGGACCAGATGGCTCTGGAAAGCCTGGCCAGGACGCCATTCACCCAGCTGGCCAACCTGACGGGAACGCCGGCGATGTCGGTACCCCTGCACTGGACCCGTGACGGGCTGCCTGTGGGGGTGCAGTTCGGGGCGGCCCACGGTGGTGAAGACCGCCTGCTGCAGGTTGCTGCTCAACTGGAAGAGGCGAATCCGTGGTTCAGCAACTACGAGCGCCTTGAGGATGCTTTCTGAGGTCGAAGAAAAAACCTTCTCCGGGGGTTGTGATCCGCGGTGACCAACTCCACGTTTATCTTTCCATGTGGAACAGGCTATGCTGTTAGTCAGGGACACCGGTTCCTGACCACCCTGATGGCATCGAGGAGGCGAGCATCTTATGAACCAATCGATGGCAATCGACGATCTGGTATCCGTAGCGCAGGCTGAAGCCATGGGGGAACTGGACGCCCCGATGATGGCGATCGTCCTGTCCAGTGATCAGAGCTACGACCTTCCTATCAACTCACTGGAGACTGATGCCGACAAGGCTCGCTGGGGGCTTATTCTGAGAGCAGCCAGGGAACATGTGGAGGCCGACGCAGTTGCGGTGCTCTATCCGGCCTGGACCACCATCCGCCGCAAACCGGCCGAAGGCCAGCCCGAGCCTGAGCAGGCGGCGACTGATGACGACGCCCGGGATGACGATAATGGCCCCATCGATACCCTGTTCGTCCAACTTCACACCCGTGATCGCATCTACTGGCGGGGTTTCGAGCAGATCCGCGACCCGCGTCACCAACGCATTATCGGCTTCCGCCGGATCAAGGCGCTGTCTACCGACTACGACCGAGATAACGCGCCGTCCGTGGCCTCCTGGCTGAGCACCCTGTTTGAGCCGCTGCCGGATGAGGGCGAGGAAACCGACGTGGATCGGGAACTGGCAGATCTGCTGGAAGAACCGGAAGTCAGTGCGGCCCTCTATCCGAGGCAGATGCGCTCGCTGCACTAGTGTTTGTACCAGGCTGACCCTGATGTCAGCGTACTGACATCAGGGTCAGACACAACTGGGCGTTCTGGATAAAGTGGCCAAACGCTGCCAATTGTTGTTCTGATGGCACATAGCCTGCTGCCGCATTGTCCGCGTAGAACAAACCTACCAACCGGCCCTTGGCTTTCAGCGAACCTGTCAGCGCCGGTACTTTCCCCAGCCAGCGATCGTAGGGCACCCCTTCGGTCTGCTTTCGCGGTTCATAGACGGCGCAGGGGCCATGGGGTAGCAGTGACCCGAGCGGGCCGGTGCCATCTTTCTTGATGATGAAGTGCTCACGCCATTCTTCGGTGCCGCGGCCACCTACCTTGCGCGGTACCAGTAGTTCGCCGGAGCGGTCGGTCATCAACAGGGCTACGCGCTGCATGCCGATGGCCCGGTGAATCCCCTCAATCACTAACTGGCAGACCTCATTGATGTCCGGTTTTTCCGCCAGGGTCTGGGTCAGCTCCCGCAGAATCTGCAGTTGCAGATCGGAGTCCATGGCCGGGGCCTGGGCATCGGGGGCTGACTCCTGGTTGCCCGGCAGCAGGGCCGTCACTTGCGGGATGCCGAGAGAAACCGCCACTTTGGTGGCCTCCTAGGCATTCACCTTGAGCTGGTCACGGATGGCGGCGGGTGTCTCGCCGATGTTCATCAGCAAAGCGCCGATAAAGACTTCTTCAAGGGCGTGCTCGGTACGTTTGAGCATCAGGCAGCGGGCCTGTACCGTGGCGTGAATCGCCCTGGCCAGGCATCGCAGCATGTGGGGGCGATCATTGCGTTTAAGCAGGGAATCGACAATCAGAGACGAAATCGCCATGGACTTCACGGCATCAAAGCCGATCAGCGTGATGGCCCGGCTGACCGTGCTGACCTGGGTGCGGGTCTGTCAGGTACCTTTTGGTGTAAGGGCAACTACCCACCTGCCGGCCACCGGGCGGGATTCGGGTTTGCCCCCTGAATAGGCTATAATCGCCGGTTTTAACGACGCATCTGCAAGGCACTGATCGTGATTGTATTTGACCAGGTAGAAAAGTCGTACCAGGTGGCTGGCCGGGCGATCCCCGCGCTGCATCCCACCAGTATGACCATCGAGACCGGTGAGGTGTTCGGCATCGTCGGCCACTCCGGCGCGGGCAAATCGACCCTTGTCCGACTGATCAACAAACTGGAACCCTCCACCGGCGGTCGCATCCTGATCGACGACGAGGACATCACCCGCTACAGCGCCGCAGAGTTGCGGGCCTTCCGACGCAAAGTGGGCATGATTTTCCAGCATTTCAATCTGCTGTCGTCCAAGACGGTGGCTGACAATATTGCCTTCCCGATGAAGCTGGCGGGCATTTATTCCAAGGCTGAAATTCGCAGTCGGGTGGATGAGCTGCTGGCACGGGTGAGCCTGAGCGATCATGCCAACAAATATCCGTCTCAGTTATCCGGCGGGCAGAAACAGCGGGTAGGCATTGCCCGCGCTCTGGCCTGCAGACCGACTATTTTGCTGTGCGATGAAGCCACCAGCGCCCTGGACCCACAAACCACCCAGTCGGTACTAAAGCTGCTGGCGGACATCAACAAGGAACTGGGCCTGACTATTGTGCTGATTACCCACGAGATGGATGTGGTGCGCCGTGTCTGTGACCGGGTGGCGGTGATGGATGCCGGCCGTGTGGTGGAAATGGGGCCGGTCAGTGAAGTCTTTCTGCACCCCCAGCACCCGACCACCCGGGATTTTGTGTTCGAAAGCGAAAACGTCGATCGCGATGAGTTGCAGGAAGATCTGCAGAAAGCCGAGGGTCGTATTCTGCGACTGACGTTCAAGGGGGAATCCACGTACAAACCGTTGCTTGGTAGTGTTGCCCGGGAATCCGGTGTGGATTTCAGTATTCTCTCGGGCAGGATTGATCACATCAAGGACACGCCCTACGGCCAGTTGACCCTGTCGTTGGTGGGCGGCGATCTGGAGGTCGCCATGAAAGCGCTGGAAGCCGCTGAAGTTCATGTGGAGGTGGTGCGCTGATGGAAGCCTTGATGGAAAGCCTTATGGGGAACGTGGACTGGGCCGAAATTGGCTGGGCCAGTTGGGATACCCTGGTGATGGTGGGCATGTCGCTGTTGTTCAGCGTATTGATTGGCTTGCCCATAGGTGTGCTGTTGTTCCTGACCGGCAAGCGTCAGTTGCTGGAACAGCCGGTGGCCTACGCCATCCTGTCGTTTATTGTGAACGTGCTGCGCTCTGTGCCCTTCATCATCCTGCTGATTGTGATGATCCCGTTCACGGTAATGCTGATCGGCACCTCCCTGGGGGTGGCCGGCGCGATTCCCCCGTTGGTGGCCGGTGGTGCTCCGTTCTTTGCCCGCCTGGTGGAAACCTCCTTGCGGGAGGTGGACCGGGGCATTATTGAAGCAACCCAGGCCATGGGTGCGAATGTTCGGCAAATCATCTTTGGTGCCTTGCTGCCGGAGGCACTTCCCGGCATTATCGCGGGCATTACGGTAACGGCCATTACTCTGGTGTCTTACGCAGCCATGTCTGGCGTTATTGGTGGCGGCGGCCTTGGCGACCTGGCGATCCGGTTCGGTTACCAGCGGTTCCAGACCGACGTCATGGTGATTACTGTGGCCCTGCTGGTGATCTTTGTGCAGGTGTTGCAGATGGCGGGCGATCGCCTGGTTCTGTATTTCAGCCGTAAATAATTAACGCAGGAGATTTGTTATGAACCTGAAGAAAACTCTGGTGGCTCTGGCCGCTGTTGCAACCTTCTCGACCGCTGCTTCGGCAGAACAACTGTCCGTGGCCGCGACTCCGGTACCCCACGCCGAGCTGCTGGAATTCGTGAAGCCGGCCCTGGCGGAACAGGGTGTGGAGCTGGATGTGAAGGTGTTCACCGACTACGTGCAACCCAACATCCAGGTTGATCAGAAGCGTATGGATGCCAACTTCTTCCAGCACCAGCCGTACCTGGATGAGTTCAACGACGGCCGTGGCACCAATCTGGTGACTGTGACCGGCGTTCACGTGGAGCCGTTCGGCGCCTACTCCAGCAAGATCGAGTCTCTGGACGAGCTGAAAGAAGGTGCGGTTGTGGCCATCCCCAACGACCCCACCAATGGTGGCCGTGCTCTGCTGTTGCTGCAGAAAGCGGGCTTGATTACCCTGAAGGACGAAAGCAAGATCACTGCGACCCCGCGTGATATTGCCGACAACCCCAAAGACCTGGACTTCAAGGAACTGGAAGCGGCGACCCTGCCGCGTATCCTGAACCAGGTGGACCTGGCGCTGATCAACACCAACTACGCGCTGGAAGCGGGCCTGAACCCGTCTGAAGATGCTCTGGTGATTGAAGGCTCCGAATCTCCTTACGTGAACATTCTGGTCGCCCGTCCGGACAACAAGGACAGCGAAGCCATGCAGAAGCTGGCCAATGCCTTGAAATCCGATGCGGTGAAAGACTTTATCAAGGAGAAGTATGAGGGTGCGGTTGTTCCGGCGTTCTGATACCGGCAGTTAGGCCTCACTCACGAAAGGACAGGGTAAAACCTGTCCTTTTTTTATACCTGGAATTGACCGAAATGACGCAGTTGCTGTCGCTTGCGTCATGTGCGCGATTGGTCAAAAAAGGTACAAGTGTTCGCCGAGTTGATAAATAGCAAAAACAATAGTTCGGAGAACTCACCATGATACGAATGAAACAGTCTCGTGCCCGCCGCGGTATTCAGACATTGCTGCTTGCGTCGTCTCTTGCGCTGGCCGGTACACCAGCACTGGCCCAGGAGAACACACGTGATGTCATTTTTGTTGGCAATAACTGGGAAGGCATGATCGATGTGATTGATGCCGAGACCTATACCAGCCTGGGGCGCATCAATGGCATCCCCGACAAGCGCCAGCGTATGACTGAAATTCTCTTCAACCCGATACGACTGGTGTTCTTCAAAGCGGTACGTTACCTGATTGGCGAAGGTAACGATCAGTATGTGGACGATATGTACAGCTCCCCGGATGGCCGGCTGCTGATTGTCTCCCGTCCGAGTTTTGCCGATGTGGTTGCCATTGAGACCGGGACCGGGAAAATCGCCTGGCGTTTTCAGGTAGAGGGCTACCGTTCCGACCACATGGCTCTGTCACCGGATGGTAACCGGGTCGCAGTTTCGGCCTCTACCGGCAATGTGGTTCACGTGTTGGATGTGAATACCGGGAACGAGATTGGTCGCTTCCCCACCGGGAATTCTCCCCATGAGAATGTCTATTCCCGGGATGGCAGCAAGATCTACCACGCCAGCATTGGCCATGTATTCACACCGCTGGACAAGAATCTGTTGGATTTCACCAAGGGTGAGCGCCGCTTTCAGGTGGTGGATGCCAACTCACTGGAGATCATTGAACAGTTCGATTTTGCCGATAAGCTGAAGGCGGCCGGCCTGGGCAAGCTGAGCCCGGCCATCCGGCCCATGGCTCATACTCCGGATGAACGTTTCTTCTATTTTCAGTTGTCGTTCCTGCACGGCTTTGTGGAGTACGACATGGAAGAAGGCGTGGTCACCCGATTGGCCGAGTTACCCAATCTTGTGCCGGACCTGCCCCGGGAACTCTACATCAATGATTCGGCTCACCACGGCATTGCCATGAATGGCGACGGAGATGCTCTGTGTGTGGCAGGTACGATGAGTGATTACCTGGCGATCGTGGACCGCGAAACGTTTGATTATCAGTTACTGACTGGCCTCGGCGAGAAGCCTTATTGGGTAACGACCAATGAAGCGGGCGACCGTTGTTACGTCTCCTGGAGTGGTACCGACCAGATGTCAGTGATTGATATCGATACTGCGACTGAATTGGCGCGGGTCGATGTCGGAGATCATCCTCAGAGGATTCGGGAAGGGCAGGTACCGGCACATTGGTAAGTGCCGGTGAAGAGGGCAGGTTTGAACCTGCCCTCGGATAACTTCAACGCAACAGAGTGGATCAGTCACCACTCCAGTTAGCGCGTGGGTCTGGTGTCATCCGCAGGTAGGACTTCACGGCTTTGTAGCCTTTCGGGAAGCGCTTTTTGATCTCATCTTCATCCTGCAGGGACGGCACAATCACCACATCACTGCCACTCTCCCAGTTGCCGGGTGTGGCCACGCGGTGTTCGTCGGTCAGTTGCAGGGAATCGATTACCCGCAGCACTTCATTGAAGTTACGACCGGTGGATGCCGGGTAGGTGATGATCAGTCGAACCTTCTTGTTCGGGTCGATGATAAACAGCGAACGCACGGTCAGGCTGTCGTTGGCGTTCGGGTGGATCATGTCGTACTTCTCGGACACCTGGCGGTCGTGGTCTGCAATGATCGGGAAGTTGACCGTGCAGCCCTGAGTTTCGTTGATGTCTTTGATCCAGTCGTGGTGAGAATCGACCGGGTCGACACTCAAGGCAATGGCCTTGACGTTACGCTTGGCAAACTCGTCTTTGAGCTTGGCAGTCAGGCCCAGCTCGGTGGTGCACACCGGGGTGAAGTCGGCCGGGTGGGAAAACAGCACGCCCCAGCTATTGCCTAGCCACTCGTGAAAGCGAATGCGGCCCTCGGTGGAATCCTGTTCAAAATCGGGTGCAGTATCTCCAAGACGCAGACTCATACTTACTCTCCTTCGACACGGTTGTTGGCAAATTCGTGTATTGCGCCGGCGTTGCCCGCCGTTGTTGTCTGATCAGTGTATACGAGTAACTGTGGTGATGGATGCGCCAGTTACAAGGGGGGCTTGATCTGGCGCATCCAACGGATCGCTCACATCCTTGTGAGCGTCTTGCATAGACAGGGTATTACTCCACGCCCAGAGCCTTCTGCTTCTCGAAGTGCTCCCTGGTCAGTCGGAACACTACCGGGCTCAACAGCAGCAGGGCGATCAGGTTGGGCAGTGCCATCATGGCGTTCAGGGTGTCGGCCACCAGCCAGATAAAGCCCAGGTTGATGGTGGCGCCCACCGGAATGGCCACAATCCACAGTACCCGGTAAGGCAGAATGGCCTTCACACCGAACAGGAATTCAATACAGCGCTCGCCGTAGAAAGACCAGCCAATGATGGTGGTGAACGCGAAGATCGCCAGGGCAATCGCCACCACGTAGTTACCAAAGCCCGGCAGGCCGGTTTCAAAGGCCAGGGACGTGAGTGCGGCACCGGTTTCACCGGACGTCCAGGCACCGGAGGTGATGATCACCAGACCAGTGATGGAACAGACAATGATGGTGTCGATGAAGGTGCCCAGCATGGCCACCATGCCCTGCTTGACCGGGTTCTTGGTTTGCGCTGCCGCGTGGGCGATGGGGGCAGAGCCGAGACCTGCTTCGTTAGAGAAGATGCCCCGGGCCACACCAAAGCGGATGGCTGCCCAGACCGCAGCACCGGCAAACCCGCCCTCGGCTGCAGCCGGGCTGAAGGCATAGCTGAATACCATGCTGATGGCTTCCGGAATCTGGTTGGCGTTAATGGCCAGTACGATCAGGCCAATCAGCACATAGGACACAGCCATAAACGGCACCAGCGCACTGGCTACCTGGCCGATACGCTTGATACCGCCAATCAGTACCATGCCCACCAGTACCATCAGGATCACACCGGTTACCCAGTGGGGCAGGCCAAAATTGGTTTCCAGCACATCGGCGACGGAGTTGGCCTGAACCGTGTTACCGATGCCAAAGGCGGCCACAGAGGCAAACACCGCAAACAGGATGCCTAGCCAGGCCCACTTGCTGCCGAGGCCGTTACGGATGTAATACATGGGGCCGCCCACGTGGTTGCCGCGCTCGTCCACTTCCCGGAAGCGAACCGCCAGAACGGCTTCTGAATATTTGGTGGCCATGCCCACCAGGGCTGTGAGCCACATCCAGAACAGCGCACCGGGGCCGCCGAGGAAGACTGCGGTGGCAACACCGGCAATGTTACCGGTACCCACGGTGGCAGACAGTGCGGTCATCAGGGCCTGGAACGGGGGAATATCGCCGTCATCCTCGTCACCGCGGGCCCGGCCGCTCCACATCAGGCGGAAACCGGCGCCCAGTTTCATGATCGGCATCAATTTCAGGCCAATACTCAGAAACAGGCCGACGCCCAGAATCATCACCAGCATGGGAGGGCCCCATACCAGTCCGTTGATTTCACTTACAAAATTGGAAATGGCTTCCATGGGTTCTCCCACTGTTTACCACGGATGAATCAGGATTATTGAGCCCTGAAAGGGCATAACCCATTGAGTTTAGTCGACAATTATCCGATGTAAACCGTTTTCATAACGCCGGTTTTTCATTTCTGTGTGCTTTGCCTATGTTTAGGGTATGGAAGTGCTCAATCGGGCACCGTTATTCTGTCTGAAAGGAAGTTGTCGATGCGCTCATTGAAAATATCTGAAGTGATGTGGAACCACATTGAACCGATACGCTGTGGTACGCCGGTCACCAGGGTGGTGAAAGCCCTTCTGGCCAATCATGTTACCGGTTTGCCGGTGGTGGATGATCATCGCCGTGTGCTGGGCTTTGTCTCGGAGCAGGACTGTATACACTCGCTGCTGGTCAGCAACTACCACCACGAAGGTGATCCCATTGTGGATGACGTGATGTTCCGGCAGCCGATGACGGTATCGCCGGAGATGTCGGTGGTGGATCTGGCCCAGAATCTGGGAGCCGGTAAGCCAAAAGTGTACCCGGTGGTTGATCATGGCAAACTGGTTGGTATCGTAACGCGTACTGCCATTCTGGCGGAATTTGCCAAGTCCGGTTTCAGTATCGACAAACCCAGCTATGCCGGGGCTGAGGACTGATCGCTAACCACATCTTTAACTCCGGGGGGATCTATGGACCTGTTATCCACCAACGTCTGTTTCGACGGGGAACACCGCCGCTATCGCCATACCTCCGCTACCCTGGAGTGCGACATGGAATTTGCGGTGTTTCTTCCTCCTGCGGCGCTGGGTGCTCGGGCCAAAGAGGTGCCGGTGCTGTACTGGTTGTCGGGCCTCACCTGCACCGATCAGAATTTCATGCAGAAAGCCGGCGCCCAGAAACTCGCTGCAAAGCTGGGCCTGGCCATTGTCTGCCCGGATACCAGTCCCCGAGGCGTGAATCTGCCCGGCGAGGATGACAGCTATGATTTTGGCTCCGGAGCCGGTTTCTATGTGAACGCGACCCAGCAGCCCTGGGCGCCGCATTACCGGATGTATGATTATGTGGTCAAGGAGCTGCCGCAGCTGGTGGAAAACGAGTTGCCGCTGAACGGCGAACGTTCGGTCAGTGGCCATTCCATGGGAGGGCACGGGGCTCTGATTGCGGCTTTGAAGAACCCGGGGTATTACAAGTCGGTATCGGCCTTTGCTCCAATTGCCAACCCCATGGCCTGCCCCTGGGGCCAGAAGGCGTTTAGCGGATACCTGGGTGACGATCAATCGGCGTGGGAAGCCTGGGATGCCACCATGTTGATTCCGACGGCAAAGGAACGGCTGCCGCTACTGGTGGACCAGGGTACGGCCGATGAGTTTCTGGACAGCCAGCTGAATCCGGATGCCCTGGCCGATGTGTGTGAGAAGTTTCATCATCACCTGAACCTGCGTATGCATCGGGGCTATGACCACAGCTACTTCTTTATCGCCTCGTTCATTGACGATCACTTGAACCATCATGCCCGGGCGCTGGGGCTGATCTGAGTCAGGAGCGGAAGCCCCAGAGCATGCTGAAATCCATGGTTGGCATGATCTCGGGCTCTTCCGGCGCTCGAATGTTGTATTCCAGCAGGCTGGTATCGCGCTCAAAGGTGCCGCTGTAGCGATTGCCTCGGGGGCCGAATATCGCCTTCACGAAAGGTCCCCGGGTACGATCCGCCCGGCGGGTGACCACACCAACCTCATTGTTGACCAGCCGGACCAGCATGCCCGGCGGATGATCGCCAAGTATCTGTAGCAATGAGCGTGGAATCGCCGGCCGGAACTTGCCGTCCGCCAGGGTGGCGATGAGCTTGCGGGCCTCAGTGATATTCATCCGGTTACGGTAAGCGCGCTTGGTGATCATCGCCACATAGCGCTCGGCCAGGGCCAGGATTTCTGCTTCCGGAAGGATATCGCTACCGCTGAGCCCTTCAGGGTACCCCGAGCCATCGGCCTGTTCGTGGTGTTGGGCAATGATACGTAGCAGCAGCTTGTTATTGATGCCGGCCGACGTCAGCGCCTGAATGCTTCGGGCTGGGTGCTTGCGAATGACCGCCCGCTGATCATCGGTCAACACCGTATTGGAGGCGTTGAGTTGGTCTGCCACAGGCACCAGCGCGAGGTTGGCGGTGAGCGCGGCGGCGGTGAGCACAGTTGCCCGCTTTTCCTCCAGCCCGAACTGGCGTGCGATAGAATGGCACAGGATGCCGTAGAACAGGATCTGTTCATGGATGGTGGGGCTGATGGAATACAGGTGCACCAGTGCCAGGCTGGCGTCGGGTGCCTCCTGGCAGGTTTTATCCAGCATTCGACACAGACCCAGCAGGCGTTTCTGGGCGGTGGGATCTTCCGAGGTAATGGCGTTAAGTGTGACTTCCAGCGTGGTCAGCAAGTCTCCGTATTCTGCAAACGGATTCCGCTGGCGCAGGTCTTCAAAGGTTTCCTCTTTCGGTCGCTCGATCTTCCGGGGCTTGAAGCGCCCTCTTTCAAACAGCTGCTCGAGCTGGCTGTTGGTCTGAATCACATAGCCCTGGCGCAGAAGAATATTGCCTTCTGCGTCGAAAACGTCCCAGGGCAGGGGTTTGCCAATAGTCAGTGCCCCGGGGGCTATTCTTATCAGTGAGTTAGACACAATGTTCCTGGTTCTGCCGGCGGTACGCGATAGTATGGCTGGCCAATAGGTTTGAAGCTAATGATCGTTGCCTGGACGATTATAAAGTGGATTACATTGGAATATTAGAGAAAAGCAAAGCGTGATGCAGGTCACGTTATGTCGCCTTTGGTGGTAGATTTGTTAAGAATCGTTGCCCTGGAACGACCGTTTGAGAAGCTTGCGCTATTCTTGGATGCTAAATAAGACTTTTGTCGGATCCAGAGCTGCATGTTTCACCGTCTGAAAAACGATTTTCGTTTATCCATCATTACCTTGCTGGGCATCAGCGGGCTGGTGGGCATCACGCCGTTTGCGGTGCTGCGGTTTATGCAGGGAAACCTGTTGGCGGGTGTGGTGGATAGCGCGATCCTGGGCGGCATTGCGACGAGTATGGCTTATGCCTGGTTAACGGGAGATACCCGCAGGACGGGCCTGGTCATGGCAATTATTTCATCCTACGGTGCTGTGGTAGTGGGCAGCATCGTGGGTGATCCGGGGTTATTCTGGTTGTACCCCTGCCTGGTCACTTCTTTCTTCCTGGTTGGTCCGAGAATCGCCGTGGGTATCAACCTGTCCGCTATCCTGGCGATGATGGTGGTGGGGCTGGCATTCAGTAGCCAGGAGCAGATGTGGTCGTTTTCTTCGACCGCCGTTGTGGTCAGTGCCTGCGCTTATGTCTTTGCTCATCGCAACCACAGCCAGCGCAGGCGCCTGGAGCAACTGGCCACCATTGACCCGCTGACCGGCGTAAAGAACCGCCGTTCCATGGATGAAGAGCTGGATGTGGCCGCTGCCAATGCCGAGCGTTCCGGCCTGCCCTACGCTCTGGTGTTGCTGGACCTTGATCACTTCAAGAAGATCAATGACGAATATGGCCACGGCGTGGGCGACGATGTGCTCACCGAGCTGGTGGCCCTGCTGGAGAGCAATACCCGCCGTTCCGATCAGTTGTTCCGATATGGCGGTGAGGAATTTGTATTGCTGCTGCCAGGCGTTGATGGCGTGAATCTGCGTGCGGTGATGAACAATCTTCAGCAGGTGCTCCGAAAATACATGAAACACCCCGGCGGGCCGATAACGCGCTGTACACCGCCAAGGAAACCGGGCGTGACCGGATTGTCTATGCCGAGGATATTGGTCAGCCCATGCCAGAGCCGGTTCCCACGGCTGCAGGCTGAGTGTCTTCATCAACGGGTGTGGAAGGCTGGTAATGAAACAGGCGCCAGCCGAGTAACAGGCTGGCGGAGGTCAGCCCGGCCGTCAGTCCTACCCAGAAACCCGCAGCGCCCAGCGCCGGCCATACCCAGTCGGTAAATGTCAGCACATATCCCAGCGGCAGGCCCACTCCCCAGAATGAAAACAGCATGATGAACATGGGAATGCGCGTGTCCTTGTAGCCGCGCAGGGCGCTGATACAGGTTACCTGGATAACATCGGCAATCTGGAACATGGCGGCGAAGGTGAGCAGCCGAATGGTGACCGCCTGAACCTCAGCATCGCCGGAATACAGGCTGGCAATGGC
>CETO01080924.1_pt1 | contig 25281 bp, 21 predicted proteins | sample 531351 | NCBI WGS metagenome assembly CETO01 (sample SAMEA2622678, study PRJEB7988) | marine metagenome | isolation source: saline water (ENVO:00002010), including | reverse complement strand
TACGTTTTGGCATGTCTTGGTAAACCTGTCAGCAACTTTTGAATTCTTGCAGCGCGGTATTCAGCGCCGGTGAGCTATCGTTGATGGCCTTGCCCTCAGGCAGATCGCGCTTCCATCAGCTGGATAAACTCGTCAAACAGCGGAGCCACATCATGGGGCCCCGGGCTGGCTTCCGGGTGACCCTGGAAGCTGTAGGCCGGCTTATCGGTGCGGCGAATGCCCTGCAGAGTGCCGTCAAACAGCGATTTGTGAGTCGCTTCCACGTTGGCGGGCAGGGTTGTTTCATCCACAGCAAAGCCGTGGTTCTGACTGGTAATCATCACAGTGCCTTTGGCAATGTCCTGCACCGGATGGTTGGCACCGTGGTGGCCGTGGCCCATTTTCATGGTTTTTGCACCACTGGCCAGGGCCAGTAGCTGGTGGCCCAGGCAGATGCCGAATACCGGAATCTCGGTTTCCAGCACTTCCTGAATGGCCTTGATAGCATAGTCGCAGGGCTCGGGGTCGCCCGGGCCGTTGGACAGGAAGATGCCATCGGGGTTCATCGCCAGTACATCAGAGGCCGGGGTTTGCGCAGGCACGACGGTGATCTCGCAACCGCGGGCCGCGAGCATCCGCAGAATGTTGTATTTTACGCCGTAATCCCAGGCCACCACCTTGAACCTGTCTTCGGAGCGGTCACTGTAGCCGTTTACCAGATCCCACTCGGCCTGGTTCCACTGGTAGGCTTCGCTGCAGGTGACTTCTTTGGCCAGGTCCATGCCTTTGAGGCCGGGAAAGGCGTTAGCCAGTTCCAGTGCGCGTTCGGCAGTGGCGTTTTCACCAGCGACGATGGCCCCATGCTGGGAGCCCTTGTCCCGGAGGATGCGGGTCAGTCGGCGGGTGTCGATGTCCGCAATGCCAACAATGTTGTTGCTTCGCAGGTAGTCATCAAGGCTACCCTTGTTTCGCCAGCTGCTGGCGAGCAGGGGCAGATCCCGGATGATCAGGCCAGCGGCCTGGATGCGGTCGGATTCTACGTCTTCTTCGTTTACACCGGTGTTGCCAATGTGCGGATACGTCAGGGTAACGATCTGGCGGGAGTAGGACGGATCGGTCAGGATTTCCTGGTAGCCGGTCATGGCAGTGTTGAAAACTACCTCGCCGCTGGTTTCTCCGTCTGCGCCGATGGCGGTGCCGTAGAAGAGGCTTCCGTCTGCGAGTGCAAGGATTGCTGGTGTGCTCAAGGCTTGTATCCTCATCGAGTGGCGTAAGTTCGTCACGAACAGGAACGCAAGCGCATAATCTCAGGTTGCAAAAAAGCGAGACAAGGTAAAAACCCGGTCCCGCTTTTATAAACTTTTCAAAGGTACGCTTGGTGCAGTCAAATCGCCTTATTGTAAGCGATTTTGGCGTTTTTTGTCCACGCCGAATTGCTCTCGGCCTGACGCAAACTCCGGCCACGGAAGCAGGGCACCTTCCCGAAAACCGCTACAAGCACTTCCATGTGCGCTTCTCTCCGGCCATCCATGGCCTTCGAAATTTTCGGGAAGGTGCCCTGCTCCCGCAGCCTCTGAGTATGTAGCTCAACCTCAACTTTTCAGGTTCAGAACATCCTGCATGTCGTAAAGACCTGCCGCCTTACCCTTCAGCCACAACGCCGCACGCATGGCGCCTTTAGCAAACGTCATCCGGCTGCTCGCCTTGTGGGTAATCTCAATGCGCTCGCCCTCGGTGGCGAACAGAACGGTGTGGTCACCCACCACATCGCCGGCGCGGATGGTCTCGAAGCCGATTTCCTTGCGGGTGCGTTCGCCGGTGAAGCCTTCGCGGCCATAGACCGCACATTCTTTCAGGTCGCGACCGAGAGCATCAGCCACCACTTCACCCATACGCAGGGCTGTGCCCGAGGGGGCGTCTTTTTTGTGGCGGTGGTGGGCTTCGATGATTTCCACGTCGTAGTCATCACCCAAGGTTGCGGCGGCGGTGCGCAGCAGGTTGAGGACGACATTGACGCCCACGCTCATGTTGGGCGCAAAAACGACCGGAGTGTTTTCGGCGGCCAGGGCCAGTTGCTCTTTTTCGGCGTCGGTCATGCCGGTGGTACCGATCACGAGCATTTTGCCGTTAGCGCTGCAAAACTTCGCGTTTTCCAGGGTCAGGTCCGGGAAGGTGAAGTCCACCAGTACGTCGAAGTCGTCTTTGACGTCGTCCAGGCTGGCGGCCATTTTTACGCCGGTTTTGCCGATGCCGGTCATTTCACCGGCGTCGGCGCCAATCAGACTGCTGCCCGGCTCGACGATGGCAGCGCCGAGCTCAAGGCCTTCGGTACCGTCGACAGCTTCGATCAGCACTTTACCCATGCGCCCGGCGGCGCCGATGATCGCTACCCTCATCTGCTCTACCCTCAGAATTTCATTTCGTCGAAGAAGTTTTTCACACCCTCAAACCATGAGGTTTTCTTGGGGGCATGATGAGTTCCGTTGTTACCATCCAGGGTTTGCTGGAATTCTTCCAGCAGTTCTTTCTGGCGTTTGGTGAGGTTCACCGGCGTTTCCACAATCACCCGGCACAACAAATCACCGGCCGGGCCACCGCGGACCGGGCTGACGCCTTTGTTGCGCAGACGGAACAGTTTGCCGGTCTGGGTCTCAGGCGGAATCTTGAGCTTTACCCGACCATCCAGCGTTGGTACTTCCAGCTCGCCACCGAGGGTGGCGTCGACGATGCTGATGGGCACTTCGCAGTAAAGATTGCGACCGTCACGGGTGAAAATGGAATGCTCACGAACGGCGACCTGTACATAAAGGTCTCCAGGAGGCCCTCCGTCTACACCCATCTCACCTTCGCCGGACAGGCGAATACGGTCGCCAGTATCAACACCTGGCGGCACCTTGACCGAGAGGGTTTTCTCCTGGCGCACCCGACCCTGGCCATGGCAGCTCTTACACGGGTTCTTGATGATCTGGCCGGAGCCACGACAGGTAGGACAGGCTTGCTGTACGGTGAAGAAGCCTTGCTGCATCCGGACCTGGCCCATGCCCTGGCAGGTGCCACAGCTTTCCGGGCGAGAGCCTTTTTCAGCGCCACTGCCGTCACAGGCTTCACATTCTTTATGGCCAGGGATGTTGATCTTGACGGTTTTGCCCTTAACGGCCTCTTCCAGATCCAGCTCCAGGGTGTAGCGAAGATCTGCACCGCGGGTGGTTCGGCCACGGCCACCACCACCGAAGATGTCACCGAACACATCACCAAAGATGTCGGAGAAGCTGGCGCCACCGCCACCAAAGCCGCCGCCAGCCTGACCGTCTACGCCGGCATGACCAAACTGGTCGTAGGCGGCGCGCTTACTGGAGTCCGCCAGGATTTCGTAGGCTTCGCTGGCCTCTTTGAATTTGTTCTCGGCATCTTTGTCATCCGGGTTACGGTCCGGGTGGTACTTCATCGCGAGCTTTCGATACGCCCGCTTAATTTCCTTTTCGTCCGCATCCCGGGAGATCCCGAGTACTTCGTAATAATCGCGCTTGGCCATGCTTCAAAACCCTGTTTTTATAACGAGGAAAACGCGAGCCCGGCCCGCGTTTCCCCAACTACTTGATGTACCTCGGAATTACTTCTTGTCGTCGTCTTTGACTTCCTCGAACTCGGCATCGACGGCGTCGTCAGCACTCTTGGCCTGACCTTCTTCCTGGCCACCGGCCTGCTGAGCCTGGTCGGCCTGATCCGCGTACATCTTCTGAGCCAGCTCAGAGGACACTTCGGTCAGCTTCTGAGTCTTGGCTTCGATCGCTTCCTTGTCAGAACCCTCGAGGGCCTCTTCCAGATCCTTAATGGCGGCCTCGATGGACTCCTTCTCGCTGTCGGAGACCTTGTCACCGGCTTCACTCAAGGTCTTGCGCACGGCGTGTACCATGGCATCACCCTGGTTACGGGCCTGGACAAGCTCCTCGAACTTGCGATCTTCCTCGGCATTGGCCTCGGCATCGCGAACCATCTTCTCGATCTCGTCATCGTTCAGACCAGAAGAGGCCTTGATCACGATGGACTGTTCCTTGCCGGTCGCCTTGTCTTTGGCAGACACGTTCAGGATACCGTTGGCATCAATATCGAAGGTTACTTCGATCTGCGGCACACCGCGCGGTGCCGGCGGAATGTCGGCCAGATCGAAACGACCCAGAGACTTGTTCTGTGCCGCCTGCTTACGCTCACCCTGAACCACATGAATGGTCACTGCAGTCTGGTTGTCATCCGCTGTAGAGAAGGTCTGCGATTTCTTGGTCGGAATCGTGGTGTTCTTCTCGATCAGCGGAGTGGCCACGCCACCCATGGTTTCGATACCCAGGGTCAGCGGGGTTACGTCCAGCAGCAGTACGTCTTTCACGTCGCCAGACAGTACCGCGCCCTGAATCGCTGCACCCATGGCGACGGCCTCGTCCGGGTTCACGTCTTTACGCGGCTCTTTGCCGAAGAACTCTTTTACTTTCTCCTGCACCAGCGGCATACGGGTCTGACCACCGACCAGAATAACCTCGTCGATTTCACCGGCCTTCATGCCCGCATCCTGAAGAGCCACCTTACAGGGCTCCAGACTGCGCTGAACCAGGTCTTCCACCAGCGATTCCAGCTTGGCACGGGTCAGCTTCACGTTCATGTGCTTGGGACCAGACGCATCTGCAGTGATGTACGGCAGGTTTACGTCGGTCTGCTGGCTGCTGGACAGCTCGATCTTGGCCTTCTCCGCCGCTTCTTTCAGACGCTGCATGGCCAGAGAGTCGCCGCGAAGATCGATGCCGCTGTCTTTCTTGAACTGGTCGGCCAGGTATTCAATCACTTTCAGGTCGAAATCTTCACCGCCCAGGAAGGTGTCACCGTTGGTGGCCAGCACTTCGAACTGGTGCTCGCCGTCTACGTCCGCAATTTCGATGATGGACAGATCGAAAGTACCACCACCCAGGTCGTACACAGCAACAGTACGATCACCGCTCTTCTTGTCCAGGCCATAAGCCAGGGCCGCAGCAGTTGGCTCGTTGATGATCCGCTTCACTTCCAGACCAGCAATCTTGCCAGCATCTTTGGTCGCCTGGCGCTGGCTGTCATTGAAGTACGCAGGCACGGTGATCACCGCTTCGGTTACCTTTTCACCCAGGTAGTCTTCTGCAGTCTTCTTCATTTTCTTCAGAACTTCTGCAGACACCTGCGGCGGCGCCATTTTCTGCCCCTTCACCTCAACCCAGGCGTCACCGTTGTCTGCCTTGGCGATTTTATAGGGCACCATCTTGATGTCTTTCTGAACCACGTCATCTTCAAAACGACGACCAATCAGTCGCTTGATGGCGTACAGAGTGTTGTGCGGGTTGGTCACCGCCTGACGCTTGGCTGACTGGCCAACCAGAGTCTCGTTGTCATCGGTGTAGGCGATGATGGACGGAGTGGTGCGATCACCCTCTGCGTTTTCAATTACCTTTACCTTGTCGCCATCCATGATGGCCACACAGGAGTTGGTGGTTCCCAGGTCGATACCAATAATCTTGCTCATCGAATCACTCCAAATCTTTCTGAATGCTGTTCCGGAGAAAGCCTACCCCGGCCTTTGCTGTTTAATCGCTATATTGGCGCTCTGCTCGACTTTTCAAGCCTGCTCGTCGATTTTTGGCGCATCTTCTGCCTTGGCCACTACGACCATCGCCGGACGAACCACCCGGCCATTAAGCAGATAACCTTTCTGCACAACCGCAACCACGCTGTTAGGCTCGGCATCCGGCGCCGGCACCATGGACATGGCTTCGTGCTGCTGCGGATCGAACGGCTCACCCACCGGGTTGAGCTGTTCAACGTTGAATTTCTTCAGGCTGTTCTTGAACAGCGTCAGGGTCATTTCCACACCTTCGCGAATGGACGCAACCAGCTCGCCTGCGTTTTCGTGACCCTCGGTGCTTTCGACCGCCTTCTCCAGACTGTCAGCCACCGGCAACAGCTCTTTCACAAACTTCTCGAGCGCAAACTTGTGAGCTTTTTCCACATCAATCTCGGCCCGGCGACGGACATTCTGCATCTCCGCCTGTGCCCGCAAGGCCTGCTCCTGGTACTCCTGCAATTTCTGCTGCAGCACATCCAGCTCGGAGCCCTGCTCCGGTGACTGCTCGGCATCCTGGTTACCTGCAGCCTGCCCTTCCGCCGCAGCTTCTGCTGCCTCGTTGCGTTCTTCTACCTGTTCGTTGCGCTTTTCGTCAGCACTCATGACAACTCCTGATAACGTTTTCACGGCCACGGAGGCCTGCAGAAATAACCACTCCCGCTTGTGCAGAAAGCAGGAAAGAATCGCTTTGCGAACCGATATGGGGCCCGCTTCCCGGGTTTCAACCGTCACCCACGCAATCTTTGATGTTTTCATCATTTCCTGTTTGCAAACCGGAAAAACACTGTATATATTCACAGCAACTGTATGAACGAACAGTGGTCAGAGTTATTACTTGCTCAAGAACGAGCGGAGGTTGCGGCATGCTCACACAACTCACGGTATCGAACTACGCCATTGCAGAAAGGGTTGAACTCCAGTTCAACCGCGGTATGACAGCCCTGACAGGGGAAACCGGCGCCGGCAAGTCGATTGTGCTTGATGCCCTTGGCCTGGCCATGGGAGGCCGGGCCGATGCCGGCGCTGTTCGCCATGGCGCCAAGCGTGCCGACATTACCGCCAGCTTCGATATATCCCGCATCCCCGAAGCCCGGTCCTGGCTGGACAGCCATGAGCTGGACGACAAGGACGATTGCATCCTGCGCCGGACCATCAGCAAGGACGGCCGCTCCAAGGCATTCATTAATGGCCAGCCCTGCCCGCTGTCACAATTGAAAGAACTGGGCGGCCTGCTGATGGATATCCACAGTCAGCACCAGCATCAATCCCTGCTGCGCAAGGAAACCCACCGAAAGCTGCTGGACGAGTTCGCCGGCGCGGAAAGCCTGGCCGACGAAACCCGATCTGCATGGAAAGCCTGGCACCAGACGCGTCAGAAACTACAGCAACGCCAGCACAATGCTGATGAGGCCGAGGCCCGTTTACAGCTGCTGCGCTATCAGGTGGAAGAGCTGGACAGGTTGGCGCTGGGCGAGGACGAACAGACAACCCTGGAAGCCGAACAGGCACAGCTCAGTCAGGCCGACGCCGTACTTCACAGCAGCCACCAGGCCGCCCTGCTATGCACTGAAGATGAGGTTTCGGCCGCAGACCTGGTGCGCCAGGCACTGCACCAACTGGAGCAACTGCCGGTTGATGTCCCGGCACTGACCGACACCATCCAGATGCTGAACGAAGCACAGATTCAGATTTCAGAAGCCGGCGACAACCTGCGCCGCTTCGTAGACGACTACGAAGCCGACCCGGTCCGACTGAACGAAGTGGAAGAACGGCTCAGCGCCATTTATCAGATGGCGCGCAAACACCGGATCACCCCGGAGGAGTTGCCGGAGTTGCATCAACGCCTGAGCCAGGAGCTGGCCGAACTGGATGGCGGTGAAGGCAGCCTGGAACAGCTTCAGGCCGAGCTGGAAAACCTGCGGGCACGGTTTGACGCCCTGGCCACCAAGCTGACAGAAACACGCCGGAATGCCGCCATCGAGCTCGACCAGCGAATCGCCCGGGAGTTGGCACAATTGAGCATGCCATCGGTGCAGTTTGTCAGCCACCTGAGCCGGAACAGTGATGATGAACCTGCCCCTCACGGCATGGAAGAGGTGGAATTCCTGGTGAGTGCCAACCCGGGCCAACCCGCCCGATCGTTGGCCAAGGTGGCTTCCGGCGGTGAACTTTCCCGCATAAGCCTGGCCATTCAGGTGGTTGTGGCACAAACCTCCACCACACCGACGCTGGTATTCGATGAGGTGGATGTCGGCATCGGTGGCGGCACTGCGGAGGTCGTAGGCCGCCTGTTGAGATCACTCGGCGAGAATGGCCAGGTACTGTGCGTCACGCACCTGCCGCAGGTGGCGGCCCAGTGCCATCAGCATTTGTTCGTCAGCAAATTTACCGAGAAAGACGCGACCTATTCACGCATCGAATCCCTGGATGACCAGGGGCGGATCAGCGAAGTCGCAAGGATGCTTGGCGGAGTGGACATGACAGAACAGACCATAGCCCATGCCCGGGAGATGTTTGTAAAGGGCCAGGCAACCCATCACTAATCCCCCTCTCGTTTCGGAGAGCTTCTGGGCCAGCCTTGTCGCTGGCCCTTTTTTTTACTTCTTATCGGACTTCAGTGGCTTCACGTAAAGGATCAGGCTGTGATCGACAATCTCATAGCCGTGCTCTGCCGCAATCTTCTGCTGGCGCTCCTCGATAACCTCATCGACGAACTCAACAACTTCGCCAGTCTGGGTGCAAACCATGTGGTCGTGATGATCATCACCGGCCATCTCGAACACCGCGTGACCGCCTTCGAAATTATGACGTAACACGAGGCCTGCAGCTTCGAACTGGGTCAGCACCCGGTAGACTGTCGCCAGGCCCACGTCATCGCCCTGGTCCAGCAGCTTTTTATAAACGTCTTCAGCACTCAGGTGGTGTTCTTCGGCATTCTCAAGGATATTGAAGATCTTGACCCTTGGCAGAGTAACCTTCAGACCGACTTTTCGTAATTCGGCGTTTTCAGATGACATGTTACCATTCGCTCTTTGGTGTGCCTAACGGCTTCCGGTATGATGAAGCCGCAGTACGACGGATGACCCGTTTCACACCTGCTCAACGCAGGCGAATTCAAGATAGAGGATTTCCCCCGGCGATGCAAAAGCTCCCCGCTATCGTTCTTATTAGCATTTTATCCTTGTCCGGCTGTGTTTTTCCGGGCGTTTACAAAATCAATGTCCAGCAGGGCAACATTGTCACCGATGAGGAGCTGACGGAACTGTCCGAAGGCATGCCCAGAAGTCAGGTTCACGCGCTGCTGGGAAGCCCGTTGATGCTGAACCCCGTCGACCCGTCCCGGGAATACTATGTTTACACCTTTCAGCGCCGGGGCAACGAGATCGAAGAACAGCGCATCATCGTTTACTACGAGAATGATCAGCTGAGCCACTACGAAGCCCAGCTCCTGGAAGAAACACCAGCCTACTAGCGCTTACGCTTTCTTTTTAGCCCGGTTCAGGCGAGCCTGCTTGGGATCAATCTTGAGCGGGCGGTATAGTTCCACCCGGTCGCCTTCTCTCAGAGCATGCTCGGCCGGGTTCTTCACCACTTTGCCAAACACCCCCATATCGATAGCGTCCGGATCAATCTCCGGAAAGATCTCGGTAATCCTGGAGAGCTTCACGGCTTCAAGGGCTGTAGTGCCCGGAGGCACCACCACGGGCACAATCTGCTGCTTGTCCGGGCGGGCATAGGCCACTTCCACTTCCATCACACGATCCCTCCGCGATAAACCTCGTCTGCGCGACGACAGAAAGCATCCACCATGGTATTGGCCGCCTGATTAAATACCGGGCCGAAAGTCATTCGTGAAAGCGAGCCTGAAAATTCGAACTCCAGGGTCAGGATTACTTTGCAGGCGTTATCGTCCAGAGCCCGAAAGTGCCAGCGCCCCGTAAGATTTCTGAGCGGGCCGTCCACGAGCTTCATTTCAATGGTCTCTGGCATCAGCAACTGGTTTCGTGTGGTCAGCCGGTGGCGAACGCCCCCTTTGGAAATATCCAGTGAAGCCATGATTTCAGCGTCGTTCTGTTCGTGGACCTCTGCCCCGGCACACCAGGGTAAGAACTCAGGGTAACGGGCAACGTCATTGACCAGGTGGAACATACGCTCCGCCGAGTGCATAACCAATGCGGTCTTGTCGATCTGATGTGCCATGTAAACCGGATTTCCTGCGTTTCAGACTTCGTTCCAGCCCTGCCGGGCCAGTCAGACACTATGATAAAGGATATCGCCCTCTTTGGGGGCATTTTCATCTGGTTCGGGCTGCCCGTTTTCCGCGGGCAGCACGGCCTCTTCGGGTGTCTTCGGAGGTACATCTTCCTCAACCGGACTGTCTTCAGGCGCCCTATTCTGCGCCTCAGCAGACGCTGTAGGTTGCTGGCACCAGATAGCAGCACTGCCGTTGTCACACAGGCTGCCGAGTGAGAAAAGCGTGTACTGTAGCCCGATCCAGGCCGCCACAACAGGAAGCACCAGGCGCATGACCCAGAACCAGATTCTCCGGAACACAACCGGCGCATTGCCCAGAATGGTTGCCGCGAAGCGCCGGGTGATACACCAGCCGGCAAATGTGGCAATGAGAATAGCCACCGCCGGTATCACAATGCCACCGGCGACCAGTTCCAGCCATCGAAATACAGTGGCACCGCCTATGCGGTACTCGGCCCACAGGTTGAAGGAGAACAGGGAAGCCAGCCCGGCGAACCAGACTGCAAGCCCGACAATGACCGCAGACCAGCCCCGAGGCGCCCCGGTCCACTCCCGGAACCATCCCACCACCGGTTCGAGAAGCGACAACCCCGTCGCCCATACAATCAGCACCACCAGCAGGAAAACCGACGCGATCACCACCTGACTGTAGGGCAAGTCTGATAGCGCAACCGGCAGGGAAACAAAAAGCAGGCTGAAACCCCGCTCACCCTCAAGGCTGCTACCGTCCGCTGCAACTGAAAACATCATCAATCCGGCCATGATGGCGACCAGGGTGTCCATCAACACTACAGCGAGTATCGAGCGCTTCAGGCGGGTATGGCTGGTGGAATAGGCGCCAAATATGGCCCACACTCCCATTCCGAGACCCAAGGTATAAAAAGCATGAAAGAACGCTGCCTTGATACTGGCCGCTGTTACCTGCTCCGGCCGCATCACCAGAACGTGATCTATCCCGGACTGCAAGCTCCCCCGCATGGCTGCCAGCCCGAACAGCACCAGCATCAGCAGCAGGGTGCAGGGGACGATCATGCGCATCGACCGCTCCAGCCCCTTGACCACCCCTCGGGCCGAAACCGCAACCACAAGAATCACGAAGAAAACATGCCAGGCCATAAACTGCCGATAGTGACCCGGGTCCGACACCAACTCCGACAGTACGGCAGTTGCTGACGCCGCCGAAGCGCCCTCGAAGCGGTCAGCAGCCCCAAAAAAGATGTAGGCCAACACAATACCGCCAAATACGGCCGTGAAAGAGAGCACCACGAAGGCCGCAATAATGCTCAACGGCCCTGCCAACCGCCAGAACGGTGAGCAACCAGCGTTTTTCACCATGCCGTCCATGGCCAGCACAATCCCATGCCGGGCATGACGGCCAATCACCGCCTCCGTCACCATTAACGGCAAGGTAACCACCAGCAGACAGGCCAGGTACAGCAAGATAAACAGACCGCCGCCGTGGATACTGGCCAGATAGGGAAACTGCCACAGATTGGCCAGGCCAACCGTGGCACCCACAGAAGCCCAGAAAAAGGTAGATTTTCGGGTAAACGACCCTATTGACGTCTGGTACTTGCGCAGCATTACTTCCCCAGGCAGTGATGAGCGCATCATTGTAGCCGAAGCAAGCCGGCAGGAACGATACAAAACCCGAGCCAGACGGCGAATCCGTGACCCCTCTTGCACTCCTGCGCTACAATGCGCGCTTTGCTGGCGCACCGACGAGCCCAGCACCGTCATTCTTCCGATCCCGGACAGGATTCATGAGCAAGAAGAAAGCAAACGCCCCAACCAGCAACACCATCGCCCTGAACAAGAAGGCGAAGCACGAATACCATATTGAGGAGCGCTTCGAGGCTGGCCTGGCCCTGCTTGGCTGGGAAGTGAAGTCGTTGCGTGCCGGCAAGGCACAACTGGTTGATGCCTATGTACTGCTGAAGGATGGCGAAGCCTGGCTGCTGGGCTCCCACATCACGCCTCTGAATACTGCCTCTACCCATGTGATTGCGGACCCGACCCGCACTCGCAAACTGCTACTGCACGCCAAGGAAATCGCCAAGATTGTCGGCCAGGTGAATCAGGCGGGTTACACCTGCATCCCCCTCGCGCTTTACTGGAAAAAGAACAAGGTGAAATGCGAGATCGCCCTGGTGAAAGGCAAGAAGCTGTTCGACAAGCGCGCCACCGAGAAAGAGCGCGACTGGAATCGCCAGAAGCAGCGCATCATGCGTGAGGCCAACACCTGACACCAAAACTGTGTCGCATATGCACCCTCTTTGCTGATTCCAAAAAGCCTCCTATACTTTGAGGTCTTTCTTCAGCTGGCCCCGATGGCAGTACCAGGCGGCCCGGACTCCGGTACAAAGCATAGGGAGGGCTTATGTCAGCAAAACGGACGGTCATGACGTCGGTCGATCGCTCCTGGTTACGCATGGATACCCCGGAAAATCCCATGATGATTTCCGCGGTACTGGCCTTTGAGCACCCCATTCCGCTCAAGCGACTCAAGCGCACGCTGGAAGAACGCTTCCTGAAATTCCGGCGCTTTCGCCAACGCATCGTTGACAAAGGTGACAAAGTCTACTGGGAAGACGATCCCCTGTTCGACCTGGACAATCACCTGCACACCATCGCCCTGCCAGGCAATGCCGGCAAATCGGAACTCCAGGCGCTGGCCAGTGATTTCAACAGCACCGCTCTCGATTTCCGCCGGCCACTCTGGCAGATACACTACATCGACAACTATGAGAACGGCTGCGCCCTGTTAATCAGGATTCACCACTGTATTGCCGATGGCATTTCACTGGTGCGGGTACTGCTTTCGCTGACCGATCGCACTCCTGAACCCAAGCTCGAGCGCGTTGCACACCCAAAGCTACCCGCAAAACCCAACGGCACACCCGCCAGCCGGTTCCTGCACCGGATTGTAGACAGCACCCAGGCTGCCTGGGGACAGGCCAACCTGTTCGTCGATTCCATCCGCAAAGAGCCCGATTACCCACTGAAGCTGGCCACCACTGCCGGCGGCATTGTTATGGACCTGGCCAAACTGGGGCTTGCCCCCTTCGAGCCGAAAACCAGCCTGAAAAGCCCGCTGCTGGGCCGCAAACAGGTGGCCTGGGCCGAACCTCTTGAACTGGAAACCGTGAAACAGTGCGCCAGGACACTGGGCGGGACCGTCAACGACGTTTTACTGTGTGCTGCCACCGGTGCCCTGAGCCGGCATTTTACGGAGCACGGCCAGAGTATTCCGGACTGCGGCATTCGGGTTGCCGTTCCTTTCAACCTGAGGCCACTGGACCAGCCCATCGAAACTCTCGGCAATCAGTTTGGCTTGGTGCTGGTGTGCCTGCCTGTTGAGGTAACGGATCCGATCATGTGTTTCCGCCAGGTTCAGGAAAACATGAACCGGCTCAAACGGTCCTACCAGGCCCAGGTAACCTATAGCTTGCTGGACCTGTTTGGCCGCGGCCCGGACATTCTCGAACGCCGAGCTCTGGACCTACTCAGCAGCAAGGCCTCGGCGGTGCTGACCAATGTTCCCGGCCCACGCCATGCGGTTTACCTGGCGGGCAGCAAACTGGTTCAACCCATGTTCTGGGTACCCCAGAGTGGCAACATCGGTATTGGCATGAGCATTTTCAGTTACGCCGGCACGGTACAATTCGGCATAACGGTCGACAAAGGCATCAAAGCCGACCCGGGCGCGGTAATGGATTATTTCCGTGACAGCTTCGAGAACCTACATCAGGCTGCACTCACGAAAGCCGGCGCCGGCGGTTTCCGCCAGGCCTCCTAGGCTCACCAACGCCAGGCGTAGGTACAAATAGTAACGCCGTTACACAAAGAAGCCTTGAAGTCCGGCAATCCGGACACATATACTGAAAGAACAAGGGGACGACTTGGCTTCGACGCCGGTGACGAACCCTTGGGTGCATGCCGAGATGGCAGCGAATCTCGTAAATCCAAAGCTGCAACGTAATAGTCGCAAACGACGAAAACTACGCACTGGCGGCGTAAGCCGTTCCAGTCGTCCTGGCTGAGGCGCCTATAACTCAGTAGCAACATCCCAGGACGTCATCGCTTATAGGCTGCTCCGTTCATCAGAGCTCACTGGTGTTCGGCTAAGATTAAAGAGCTCGCCTCTTGCACCCTGACCTTCGGGTCGCTTGAGGTTAAATCAATAGAAGGACACTAAGCATGTAGACCTCAAGGCCTAGTGCTGGCGGACGCGGGTTCAATTCCCGCCGTCTCCACCACCTTCCAGAAAAAAGCCCCTGTTTTCAGGGGCTTTTTTCGTTTCTGACCTTCCGTTTTTTCTTCAGGTGTCATCGGCGCTTAACCTTGCCTAACCCCACCAACTGACGTAAAACAACCCTATATCGAGTGGTTAGCAAGCAATACACCCCCGGTATTGCCCGTCACACTCAGGAACAATCCAAGGCACGAACCGACACAGCCTGTCGCTCCGTGCCTTTACGCTTCAACAGAGAACGAAAGCCGTAACTTCTCATAGGGAACAACCGAGCAATGAACAACACGGAACAGCAATTCCTCAAAGCCCTGGACGACAAACTCTGGAAAGCCGCCGACAAGCTCCGCGCCAACCTGGATGCCGCAAACTACAAGCACGTGGTACTGGGCCTGATCTTCCTGAAATACGTCTCCGATGCCTTCGAGGAGCGCCAGGAAGAGTTGCTGGAGCGGTTCAAGGATGAGAACGACGACATTTACTACCTGCCGCCGGAAGACTACGACGGCAACGAGGACTACCAGCAAGCCCTGCTGGAAGAGCTGGAAGTATTAGATTACTACCGCGAAGCCAACGTGTTCTGGGTACCCAAGCCGGCCCGCTGGAGCACCCTGAAAGAGAAAGCCGTGCTGCCTGTGGGCACCGTGCTCTGGCAGGACGATGCCGGGAACGACGTAAAGCTGCGCTCCGTGTCCTGGCTGATCGACAACGCCCTGGAAGAAATCGAGAAGAGCAACGCCAAGCTCAAGGGCATCCTCAACCGCATCAGCCAGTACCAGCTGGACAACGACAAGCTGCTGGGCCTGATCAACACCTTCTCCGACACCTCCTTCACCCGGCCGGTATTCGAGGGCGAGAAGCTGAGCCTGCACAGCAAAGATATCCTCGGCCATGTGTACGAATACTTTCTGGGCCAGTTCGCCCTCGCCGAAGGCAAGCAGGGCGGCCAGTATTACACCCCCAAGAGCATCGTCACCCTGATTGTCGAAATGCTGCAACCCTACTCCGGCCGCGTATACGACCCGGCCATGGGCTCCGGCGGTTTCTTTGTCTCCAGCGACAAGTTCATTGAAGAACACGCCAGCGAACAACACTACGACGCCAGCGAGCAGAAGAAACACATCTCCGTGTACGGCCAGGAATCCAACCCCACCACCTGGCGTTTGGCCGCCATGAACATGGCCATCCGGGGCATCGACTTCAACTTCGGCAAGAAGAACGCCGACACCTTCCTGGACGACCAGCACCCGGACCTGCGCGCCGACTTCGTGATGGCCAACCCGCCGTTCAACATCAAAGACTGGTGGAGCGAATCCCTGGCCGACGACGTGCGCTGGAAGTACGGCACCCCGCCCAAAGGCAACGCCAACTTCGGCTGGATGCAGCACATGCTCCACCACCTGGCACCTACGGGCAGCATGGCCCTGCTGCTGGCCAACGGTTCCATGAGCTCTAACACCAACAACGAAGGCGAAATCCGTAAACGCCTTGTGGAAGAAGACCTGGTGGAATGCATGGTCGCCCTGCCCGGCCAGCTGTTCACCAACACCCAGATCCCGGCGTGTATCTGGTTTCTGACCAAAGACAAAGCCAACGGCATGGTGCGCAACGAGAAAAAGCGCGACCGCCGGGAAGAGTTCCTGTTCATCGACGCCCGCAACCTGGGCTTCATGCGGGATCGGGTGCTGCGGGACTTCACCAATGAGGACATCGCCAAGGTCGCCGACACCTTCCATGCCTGGCAGCGCGGCGAGGGTTATGATGATGTCGCCGGCTTCTGCAAATCCGCTAGCCTGGATGAGATCAAGAAGCATGATTTTGTGCTGACGCCGGGCCGTTATGTGGGCGCTCAGGAGCAGGAAGACGACGGTGAGCCTTTTGCTGACAAGATGGCGCGATTGACCGGACAGCTGCGGGAGCAGTTTGCTGAGAGTGACCGGCTGGAGGCTCAGATCAAGCGAAACCTCGGGGGGCTGGGGTATGAACTCTGAGCGTCCTCTGCAAATGAGGCCATCGCTATGAGTCGCTACGACATTACCGGCAGCGAGGGCGAGTACCAGCCGGGCTCCAACAACAAAGTGTTGCGTAATCTTCCCGGCATTACCGACCCGGAAGAAATGAACATAGCAGAGACAGACCTGCTTGAAGAACTCTACCTACAGGTATTCGACAATTTCCCGGAAGAGCTCACCTTCGAGACGCTCTGCCAGTGGCATCGTGCCTGGCTGGGTAATGTGTATAGCTGGGCAGGCCAGAGTCGTACCGTTGATATGTCCAAGCCGAACATCCGGTTTGCGTCACCGGTCCAGATTCCAAAGCTGGCAGAGACATTTGAAGCGCGCTATCTCTCCCGTTTTTACGAGCTTCCCGAGATGAGCGACGAAGAACTGGTCGCTTTCCTCGCCGAAGTGCATGTGGAGTTCATCCTGATTCACCCTTTTCGGGAGGGCAACGGGCGGATATCGCGATTACTACTGGATGTAATGGCCACCAAGGCCGGTGCCGAGCCGCTCGACTACAGCCTTTGGGATGAACACAAGGACTTCTACTTTAAAGCCATTCAGGCGGGGCGAGACGGAGATTATCAATACGTTGAACGCCTGATCCGGGACGTTCTGGAGGCACAGCAGTGAGCCTTTTTATCGTGAATCAGGAGGCCAACGCTAACTTTCTGGTGCGGCGCGCGCGGGATTTCAAACGCTTCTCGATAACCTCGGTACGCTCACCGGTTTCGATGGCGCTTGAGCTGGCGACAGCTCGCAGGATGCTGGCGCGGGAAACTGATACCTTGTCTGAGCTTTTTTTACGGACCATGGGGCGACTCCGGAACGAAATGATCGGTGAAATTATAACACTTGCCAGACATACCGTCGCCTCAGGAGTTGCCCAGCTGCCTGTTGGGGGATTACTAATAATCCGACGAATGATGACTCAGGAGCTTTGGGGACAGTCTGCTGAGAGCGACCGGCTGGAGACTGAGATCAAGCGGCATCTTGGGGGACTGGGATATGAGTGCTGATCAGTTTCCTTCGCACTGGCAATTGTTGCCTCTATCTGAAGCCGTGGATGCGCTGATTGATTACAGAGGAAAGACACCCCGGAAAACGAACCACGGGGTTCCTTTGGTCACAGCCAAAATCGTAAAAGGCGGAACGATTCTGCCTGCAACAGAGTACATTGCAGAGGAAGATTACGATTCTTGGATGGTTCGAGGGCTTCCCAAGGCAGGTGATGTTGTAGTAACCACAGAGGCTCCACTTGGCGAAGTCGCACAGTTGGCAAACGAGAATGTGGCACTAGCACAGCGCATCGTTACATTGCGAGGTGCCGAAGGCCTTCTACAAAACGATTACCTCCGTTATGTCATGCAAGGCGCTTACATTCAGGGACAATTAGAGTCTCGAGCAACTGGCTCTACCGTCAAAGGTATCAAGCAAAGTGAACTGCGGAAAATCATACTGCCGATTCCGCCTGAACATGAACAAATTAAGATCGCCGGCCACCTTAGGGCCTTGGACGACAAAATCCAACTCAACCACCAAATCAATCAAACCCTCGAACAGATGGCCCAGGCCATCTTCAAAAGCTGGTTTGTCGATTTCGACCCGGTCAAAGCCAAGATCGCCGCACTGGAAGCCGGCGGCAGCGAGGAAGAGACCCTGCTCGCCGCCATGCAGGCCATTTCCGGCAAAGGCGAGGCACAGCTAACCCGCCTCCAGGCCGAACAGCCCGAGCAATACGCCGAGCTCCGCGCCACCGCCGAGCTGTTTCCGTCGGCTATGCAGGATAGTGAGTTGGGGGAGATTCCGGAGGGGTGGGCGGCTCGGCCGTTTGGAGAACTCTTGGAAAAAACTATCGGCGGTGATTGGGGTAAGGAAGAACCCGACGAGAAACACACGGAAATGGTGAAGATACTCCGTGGCACTGACCTACCAAATATTTATGCCGGCGATGACGGGAAAGTACCTACGCGTTACGTTGAACCCAAGAAGCTCAAGACGCGCAGCCTCAAACCAGGTGACATAGTCATAGAAGTTTCCGGAGGAAGTAAAGGACAACCAACAGGTAGATCGTTGTTTTTGACCTCTCGCCTTCTGAAGCGGCTAGGTACATGCGAACCTGCCAGTTTCTGTCGGCTATTTCGCCCCAAAGATCAAGAAACAGGGCTGCTTCTCGGCCTGCACCTTCAGCATATATACGCAGAAGGCAAAACTTGGCTTTACCAGAACCAAAGCACTGGCATCAGTAACTTTCAAACAAAGATATTCCTCGAGCATGAATTGGTCGCTACGCCGCCAGAGACGGTGATGCACGTCTTCTACAAACGTGTCATCCCACTTATCAACAGGATTCACGGTGATGAGAGCGCAGTTCTTGCCGCACTTAGAGACTCTTTGCTCCCCAAACTCTTGTCCGGCGAACTCTCCATTACCCGCAACCTGAGTGAAACTGCGAGTGAATCGCTGACAGCAGAGCAGGAGGCAACTTGATGGAACTCTGGCTAACCCGAGCAGGATCTCATGGCGAGTTCGAACAAAAGTTCCTGGACGAAGGCCGAATCTATCTGACCTGGGACGAACTGGGTGAAGATCTGTCGAAACTGGATAACCGGCAGTCCCTTCTGGAACTCCTTGAGCAGACTTACCCGAATGAAAAGCTGAAGCGATTACAGAACCACAGCAGCCAAATCTGGCCGTTCGTCAAAACGATGCAAGCCGGTGACTGGGTGGTGCTCCCCTCCAAAAAACAGCCTGTGGTGTATGTCGGGAAGATAACGGGGGACTACGTTCATAACGCCAAAGGCCCGGATCCCTTCTTCCACTGGCGATCCGTCGAGTGGTTTGGGCAGGAGATCCCCCGCTCTCACTTTGGGCAAGACCTGCTCTACAGCTTCGGCGCGTTCATGACTATCTGCCGCATCAGGCGCAACAACGCATTGCTACGCCTGCAAGCCATGCACAAGTCTGGCTGGCAGGCTGAGAACACCAAGTCAGTGATCCAGCACACCGGCCAGCCCACTAACCACGATGCCGATGATGTATCCGATGATGACGGCTTCGATTTCAATCTGGCAGACCTGGCCAAACAACAGGTGGTCAGCCTGATTGAACAGAAATTCAAAGGCCATGAGTTAACCCGATTAGTCGGCGCCATACTCAAGGCACAAGGCTACACCATTTGGCAAAGCCCCGAAGGCGCGGACGGAGGTGCAAATATTCTGGCTTCCAATGGCATGATGGGCTTCGGCAGCCAAACCATCTGTGTGGAGGTGAAGTCCGGCACTGGAACGGTGGACAGGCCCACTGTGGACAAGCTCTTGGGAGCCATGTCGAAGTTCAACGCCGACCATGGTCTGTTTGTCGCTTGGGGCGGGTTCAAACAGAATGTGCAGAAGGACATGGCCAGCAGCTTCTTCCGTCTGCGGTTATGGTCTCAGGATGACTTGCTGGATGAGTTGTTCGCGGTATACGACAAGCTGGACGATGAGCTAAAAGCCCAGCTGCCACTAAAGCGAGTCTGGACGGTGGTTGCGGCGGATGACTGAAGCTTGGATTACTGGCGAGAAAATGAGCAATATGCAATAAATGCATATTGCCGAATCAGACGAGCCAGGAACTGCTAAAGAATCCTTAGGCGTTCAGTTGTTGCAAATCTAGCAACAACTGCCGGAACAAAGAAGCGGGAACTCTCCGGTATTTCCGGAACGTTCGATCAGCGACCAAACGCACAGGTTCGAAACCGGCAACCACCGAGGTTCTCTCGGTAGTTGCGCCACTTGCATCGAAGATCCGAAAGAACACTGGTTCCATTCAGGAACCTATGGCTAGAGAAAGTCCGCATACTCTCGAAGCTTTGAAACCGTTTGAGGTAACTGCTGCTTTTGCAGGGTTGCCAGGAAGATTTCGACACTGAGCGGTGGATTTTTCAAGTCCGTTTATGCCAGCCGCATCAGCGCATCCCGCAAGGGGGCGGGATAGAGTACGCAGGCATCGTAGACGACGGTGAACTTGCTCATTGCCTGTCAGTACCCCATTCCCTCGTTCTGTGACAGTTCGGCCAATTCATCCAGTGTGGCCTGCCGTTGACGATCGATCTGTTCCTTGTAGCTCAACACATCCTGCAACTTGACCCGCCGATGCGCACCCACCTTCCGGAAGGGTATATCACCCGCCTCCAGCAGCCGAACCAGAAAGGGGCGGCTGACGTTCAAGAGGTTGGCCGCATCCTGTGTGCTGATTTCCTGATGATAGGGGATCAGGCTGATGGCATTGCCCTGGGATACTTCCGCCAGCATGTCCAGCAGAATTTGTAGCACATGCCCCGGAAGCACCAGCTCGTCAGCTTCGCCGTTGCTACCACGCAGAGAGAGCTGCACACGATCCACATCGGCGTATTTGGACAAGGTGCGGCTGGAAAGCTTGGCCTGTTCCACCTCGGCCGCCGTCGGCAAATGAACAATTTTCTGAGCAGACATTGCATGCCCCCTTAAAATAAACAACAAACACTCGACCCATATTATGCTTCCCAGACGAAATAAACGAAACAAACGAAATAGACGATTTTATTCTAAGCGCATACAGACTGTGGCTGTTTAGCCAGCTATCGACCATACTCTGGCCAAGCCTGTTGAAATTGCGTGTGTTTTCTTTGGCGGTAAGCTTTGAATAAATCCGGTTAAGTAAGGAAGTACGGAGTGACGGAAGATCAGCTGGAACAACAATGCCTGGAATGGTTTGCCGAAGGCGGTTGGGAGATCGCCCACGGGCCTGACCTGGCACCGGAGGGCGAAGCCCCGGAACGCGCCGATTACCGGCAGGTATTGTTGCTGGCGGATCTTGAGGCGGCCATTCACCGCATCAACCCTCACCTGCCCCAGAGCGCCGTTGAACAGGCTGTGGCGGTCGTCCGCAAACCGGAAAGCCTGGATGTGGTGGTCAGCAACCGGGCCTTCCACCGCCTGCTGCTGGACGGCGTTCCCGTTGAGTACAAGCGCGACGACAAGGTGATCCACGACCAGGCCTTTCTGGTGGATTTTGGTGACCTCACCGCCAACCGCTTTCGTGCCATCAACCAGTTCACCCTCGAAGGCTCCAAGCAGCTCCGCCGGCCGGATGTGATCTGTTTTATCAACGGCCTGCCCCTGGCAGTGCTGGAGCTGAAGAGCCCCGGTGCCGAGAACGTGAACATCTGGGATGCCTACAACCAGATCCAAACCTACAAAGACGAATGCTCCGATCTGTTCGCCTACAACGAGGCGGCGATTATCAGCGACGGCTATCTGGCCCGAGTGGGCTCGCTAACCGCCAGCCAGGAACGCTACATGCCCTGGCGCACCATCAAGCATGAGGACGACAAGCCCCTGCTGGAATGGCAGCTGGAAACCATGGTGCGGGGCTTCTTCGACCGGGAGCTGTTTCTGGATTACATCCGCTACTTCGTGATCTTCGAAACGGATTCCGACAAGCTGATCAAGAAGATCGCCGGTTACCATCAGTTCCATGCGGTGCGTGAGGCGGTTCGTGCAACTGTGATTGCCGCTCGGGATATGAGCGGCGATGGTATCAGCGAGAAGCGGGCCACCTACGGCGACGAGGTTCAACCCGGCAGCAAAAAAGCTGGCGTGGTTTGGCATACCCAGGGCTCCGGCAAGAGCATTTCCATGTGCTGTTACGCCGGCAAGCTGCTGCAGCAGCCCGAGATGAACAACCCCACGCTGATTGTGGTCACCGACCGTAACGATCTGGATGGCCAGCTGTTCGCCACTTTCAGCGCCGCCCGGGAATTGTTGAAGCAGGAACCGGTGCAGGCCGATGACCGGGATACCCTGCGCCGCCTGCTGTCAGAGCGGGAATCCGGCGGTATCATCTTCACCACGGTTCAGAAATTCGCCCTGCTGAACGACGAATCCGGCCACCCGATTCTGAACGACCGCCACAACATCGTGGTGATCTCGGACGAAGCCCACCGCAGCCAGTACGGCCTGAAAGCCACCCTCAAGAAAGACGGCACCTACAAGTTCGGCTACGCCCGCCACATGCGCGATGCCCTGCCCAATGCCTCGTTCATCGGCTTTACCGGCACCCCCATCGAGAACGAGGACAAAGACACCAGGGCCGTATTCGGCGATTACGTGTCCATCTACGACATTCAGGATGCGGTGGACGATGGTGCAACCGTGCCCATCTTCTACGAATCCCGCCTGGCCAAGCTGGACATCAACCGCGAACAGATCGAGGAGCTGTCCGATCAGGTGGAGGAAGTGGTTGAAGACGACGAAGACGTTGGCAGCCGCGAGAAAACCAAGGGCGAATGGAGCCGGCTGGAAAAGCTGGTGGGTGCCGGCCCGCGACTGAAGCAGGTGGCGGAAGACCTGGTGAACCACTTTGAAACCCGCTCCAGCACCATAGACGGCAAGGCCATGATTGTGGCCATGAGCCGGGAGATTGCGGTTCACTTGTATAACGAGATTGTCGCCCTGCGCCCGGAATGGCACGACGACGATCCGGAGAAAGGCGCCATCAAGGTTGTGATGACCGGCTCCGCCTCTGACCGGGCCCTGCTGCAACCGCACATCCACAACAAGCAGACCAAGAAACGGTTCGAGAAGCGCTTCAAGGACATCAACGATCCGCTCAGGCTGGTGATCGTGCGGGATATGTGGCTGACCGGCTTCGATGCGCCCTGCTGTCACACCATGTATGTGGACAAGCCCATGAAGGGCCACAACCTGATGCAGGCCATTGCCCGCGTAAACCGCGTGTTCAAGGACAAGCCCGGCGGGCTGGTGGTGGATTACATCGGCATCGCCAATGAGCTCAAGCAGGCCCTGAAAACCTATACAGACGCCAAGGGCAAGGGCTCCCCCACCCACAGCGCCGATGAAGCCTACGCCATCCTGCTGGAGAAGCTGGACATCATCCACGGCATGTTTGCGCCCGGCCCCAAAGGTAAGGGATTCAGCTACAGCGGATTCGAAACCGAGCCCCACAAGTATCTGGTGCCCACCGCCAACTACGTGCTCAGCCTGGAAGACGGCAAGAAGCGCTTCCTGGATACTGTGCTGGCCATGAACAAGGCCTTCTCCCTGTGCGCCACCCTGGACGAAGCCCAGGAACTTCAAAAAGAAGTGGCGTTCCTGTCGCAGGTGAAGACAGCCATCACCAAATTCACCAGTGTGGACAAGAAGCTGACCGAGGAAGAGAAGAACACCGCCCTAAAGCAGATCCTGGACAACGCGCTGGTCGCCGAAGGGGTAACCGATGTCTTCGCCCTGTGCGGCCTGGACAAGCCCAACATCGGGCTGCTCTCTGACGAGTTCCTGGAAGACGTTCGGCAGATGCCCTACAAGAACTTCGCCGTGGAGCTGCTGGAAAAGCTGCTCAAAGACGACATCAAGGCCAAAACCCGCAACAACGTAGTGCAGGAGAAGAAATACGCCGACCGCCTGCAGGAGACGTTGCGCAAATACAACAACCGGGGCATCGAAACTGCTCAGGTGATCGAAGAGCTGATCGCAATGGCCAAGCAGTTCCAGGCTGAAATGGAGCGGGATGCTGCGCTGGGCCTGAATCCGGACGAAGTGGCCTTCTACGACGCCCTGGCCAGCAATGAAAGCGCCGTGCGGGAGCTGGGCGACGAGATCCTGAAGAAGATCGCCGTGGAGATCACCGACAAGCTGCGCAAATCCACCACCGTGGACTGGCAGGTACGGGAGAGCGTGCGGGCCAAGCTTAGGATTCTGGTGCGGCGGACGTTGCAGCGGTACAAGTACCCGCCAGACAAGGCGCCAGCGGCGATTGAGTTGATTATGGAGCAGGCGGAAGCCTTATCTAACCACTGGACAAGGTGAGTAATGAATTACTATACCGAGGGATTCGAACGTAAGGTGAAACGCGGAATCGAGATCACTGCCGTCCCCTAGATCTGCCCGGCAGGGTTCTGGACGATTGGGTACGGCCACCTCTGCGACGCCGCATGAACCAGAGATTCAACTGAATCAAATCCCGGGCTGCAACTCCACCTGCACCTCTCGCGATTTGCCGGCCCGTTCCACGGACAAGACCACCACATCGCCGACCTTCCTGTCGTCGAGCCAGGCGAGCAGGTTGGCCACATCGTCGATCGCCGTGCCGTCGATGCGAACGATGCGGTCGCCGGGCACGATGCCTTGCGGGGTAATCTCGACCCCAGCGAGCCCGGCTTTGTGTGCTGCAGAGCCGGGGGTGACACGCAGCACGAACACGCCCTTGTTTCCGGTCAGTGCAAGCAGGCGCTGATTGAGCTGTTCGTCCACCTCGATGCCAAGCGCCGGGCGGATGTACTTGCCGGACTTGATGAGTTGCGGCACTACCCGCATGACGGTGTCCACCGGCACTGCAAAACCGATCCCGGCCGAGGCGCCGGAGGGGCTGTAGATCGCCGTGTTGATGCCGATAAGCCGCCCGGCCGAATCGAGCAGGGGGCCGCCCGAGTTGCCGGGGTTAATGGCGGCGTCGGTCTGGATCAGGTGATCAATAGCCGGGCCGCCCGCTTCTCCCGGTAACGAGCGGTCGAGCGCGGAGACGATGCCGGTGGTGAGCGTCCAGTCCAGGCCAAAGGGGTTGCCGATAGCAAACACTTTCTGTCCCACCTTGAGGTCGGCGCTGGTGCCGACCGGCACTGCAGGCGGGCGTTTGAAGCCGACGCCGATCTTGAGTACGGCGATGTCGTGTGCTGGGCTAGCCCCCACCAGTGCGGCCCGGTAGTCGCGGCCATCGGCGAGTTTGACGGTGGCTTCGGACGCGCCCTGGATAACATGGAAGTTGGTGACGACGTGGCCGGCGTCGTCCCAGATGAAGCCCGATCCCGTGCCACGGGGCACGGAGAAGACATTGCGCGTCCAGACGTCGCGCACCAGCTGCGCGGTGGTGATGTAGACCACCGATGCTCGGGATTTCTCGAACAGTTCGATGGTGGCCTGTTCGTCTGCGGCCAGATCGCCACGCGGCGTGACGGTGCGCTCAGCGGCTTCGCGCGGGCTGAACCAGGCTTCGATGGCGGGCAGGAACTGCCAGAACAGCATGAGTGCGGCAACGCACGTAGTGATGAAGAGCCACCGCCGGACGAATTGATCCGGAGCTGGGCGTTGTGGGTAAGGATCGGGGTAAGCCATGACGGGGGT
>CETO01077202.1_pt1 | contig 25647 bp, 19 predicted proteins | sample 531351 | NCBI WGS metagenome assembly CETO01 (sample SAMEA2622678, study PRJEB7988) | marine metagenome | isolation source: saline water (ENVO:00002010), including | reverse complement strand
CTGCGTAATCAGGCAGAGGGCTGATTTGTGCAGCGTTTCCTTAGTATATTTACACATAGTCATCAAATTGACGAATGAATATTTATGTTATTTCATCGTCAATTGGTTGGCTCTGAATCTCGCGCGTCGTAGGGTGGCTGTCTCGTCAGGGGAAGTCTAGCGGAGCCGGCGTTGAGGGTAGTGAAGGGAAGCCGAGGGTTCCCGGGTGATGTCAGGAATTGACAGTCCCGGGGCTGTTGTCCACATGAAATGAAAGGAGTCATGAAAATGGCTACCAGCGCAAAAGTTACTCAGGTTGTCGGTCAGGTCTTTGCAGTCGCACCCAGCGGGGAGAAGCGCCTACTGGTCGAAGGCGACCGCTTGATGGCCGGTGAGCAGGTATTTACCGGCGAGCAGGGCAGTGTATCGCTTGAATTGAGCGATGGTCGCGAGGTCGACCTGGGTCGTGACTCTTCCTTCCGCGTTGCCGACGATGAAGCTGCCGCAGCAACAGACCAGCCCCAGGATCTGGATATTGACGCCATTCAGGCGGCGATCGCAGCCGGTGTTGACCCGACCCAATTGCTTGAGGCGACAGCGGCCGGTCCGGCGGCCGGCGCAGCGGGTGCCGGTGGTCAGGGTGGTGGCCATTCCTTCGTTTTGCTTGATCGTCTTGATCTGCGTGTGACCCCCGACGTTGGCCTGGATACCGGCCCGATTGCGTCCGCTCCCCTTGAGATTCCCAACGAAGAAGACCTGTTTCTGCCCGAGGATGGCGGCCCGGTTATTTCCATTACACCGGTTGAGCCCGGCGGCAACGTCGACGGTGCGCAGGCGTTGGAAGGCGGCTCTCTCGACTTTCTGGTGTCCCTCTCTGCACCCAGCACGGTGCCGGTTACCTTTACCTGGAGCGTCACCCTGGGCTCGGCTGATGGCGATGATCTGCCCGGCGGCACCCTCTTGACCGGTACGGTCACCATTCCGGCCGGTGAGACCAGTTATCTGCTGTCGATTCCGACCTTCGATGACGATATTTTCGAAGGCGGCCCCGGTAGCTTTGAAGACCTGGTTGTGTCCATTACCGATGTCGTTGCGGCGGTGCCGGGTGATGTGTCTGCAGTGGGCCTGATCGAAGACAATGACGCCATTCCGGTCGTCAACCTGGACGATGCTGATGGTATCGGAGCTCAGACCGTCGAAGGCGGCGATCTGGTATTCGGCATCACCATGAGCGGTGCGTCCGATGAGGACGTGACCGTCAACTGGACAATGACCCTGGGCAGTGCCGAAGCCGACGACCTGACTTCACCGATCGAGTACAGCGGCAGTGTATTGATTCCGGCAGGCAGCACGACGGGTCAGATCATCATTCCGACCTTCGATGACAGCTTGTTCGAAGGTGGTGCGGGCAGTTTCGAAAACCTGACCATGACCCTGACCTCGGTATCGGGTGCGAATCTGGGCAGCACAACCAGCGTGACTGGTCAGATCGAAGACAACGAAGAGGTCCCGGTCATTGATCTGGTCGAGACCGACGTGCAGGGCGTGGGCGCCATCGCCGTGGAAGGCGAAGACCTGGTGTTCAACCTGGAGATGAGCGGGCCGTCGGACACCGACGTCACCGTGACCTGGACCCTGACACTGGATGGCAGCGCCGAAGCCAATGACCTGACTGGCCCGATCACCTACACCGGTGTGGCGACCATTCTGGCCGGTGAAACCACCGCTGAAATCCGCGTACCGACCTTTGACGATGCGCTGTTCGAGGGTGGTGAAGACACCTTTGAAAACCTGACCATGACCCTGAGCAACCCGAACGGGGCGACGCTGGGTACTGCCAGCCTGCAGGGTCAGATCGAAGACAACGACTCCTTCTCTGGTGGCACCACCGATCAGTATGGGGTCACCGAGGGCAGCACTCTGGATACAGACGCCGATGGCACTATCAATGGCGTCCTGTTCAATGATCCGGCTGGTCGCAGCGTATCGAGCGTGTCCAATAACGCAGACGGCACTGGCGGTACAGCCGTCGGCTCGACGGGTGCTGTGTTGACCACCGCGCTGGGTGGCACGGTTACCGTCTATGCCAACGGCGAGTTCACCTATGACGCGCCGGTGCTGGATCACCCGCTTGCCGATCCGTATCTGACCGACAGTTTCTACTACACCGCCACTGACGGCACCAATACCGCAGACCCGGTATTGGTCAACATCCGTGTGTATGACACAGTGCCCCTGATCTCTGCAGTAGACGATATGACTACCTCGAATGAGGCTGGTGTTACCGTCGGCAACTGGTCTTATAGCGGTGGTGCCGATGGCCTGTCGGATGTTGCATCTGACCTGGAAAGCGGCATCAATTTGAGCTTCGATGCTGCAGGCCTGGGTGAGGCATTCTCCGCCGTGCGCGAAGACGTCTACAACGCCGGCGAGTATCAGGGTGAGCTGCTGACCGTCAGTTATGCCGATGGTACCGACAGCTACACTTACTTCACCCTGTTCATGAAGGTGGATGGCACCTACGAATTTAATCTGGTTACGCCCAAGCCAACCGGCTCGGAAGATGTGGTATTCACCAGCATCAACGGGGGTATCGCTCCTACGCTGTGGGCGTCTCAGGTTATCAATAACTATGATGGGGCGACCGATATTCGCTTCACCGCGACCAAGAACGGCAGCACCGACGAGGTGAACTGGGGTAATCAGGGCATTGGCTCCGACAACAACCTGTTCTCAATTGGCGAAACACTGACGCTGGCGTTCTTTGACGCCACCGGTACTTCAACCCTGCCGGCGGCGGACGCGACCAAACTGGTCGATTCAGCCACCCTGACGTTCAACTTCAATGGCAGCGGAGATGACGCCAAGATCAGCATTGATGTGCTGGATGAAAACGGTGACGTCATCGCCACGTTGAATGACATCGCGCTGACCGACACCTCACCGACGATTCTGATCAGTGCCGATGATCTGAATATCGATGGTTTCTATGGCGTCACCATCAAGCACCAGGGTGGCTTTGACAGCACCAATGGTGATGAGATTCGTCTGGCCTCGATGGATATCGAAACCGCATTGCTGCCGGCTGACACCCATCTGGACTTTGGCGTCGAGATTGTCGATGCCGACGGCGACACCGACGATGCCCAGTTCAGCGTGGACGTGAATTCTCCTGCGGTTGACCAGCTGATTGTTGGTACTGCCGAAGATGACACCCTCAACGCCGGGCGTGGCAACGACATCATCATCGGTGATGTCGAAGGCTCCTACAGTGTCGTTGTGCCGGATGACTACAACATCGCCCTGATGGTGGATTTGTCTGCAAGTATGAATGACAGCTCGGGTACCGCAGGCAAAAGCCGTCTGGAACTGATGAAAGAGTCGCTCACCAAACTGGTCAATGACCTCGGCTCGCATGGTGGTGTGGTGAACGTCCGGCTGATCACCTTCGGCGGCGATGTCGGCCAGGAAACCAGCTACTCACTGAACAGCCCGGCTCAGCTCAATGCTTTGCTGCTGGCAATTTCCGGCCTGGCAGCATACTCGGGCTCTACCGATATGGGCGGCACCAACTACGAGGCTGTGCTGCGCGCAGCCAAGAGCTGGTTCGATACCCAGACCCCTGGTACGCCTGACTTTGAAAACCTGGCGCTGTTCCTGACCGATGGTAACCCGACATTCCATCTGAACAGCAGCGGTAACCCGACCGATGGCGGCAGTGGCAACAGCACTCAGTACTGGGATCTGGCTGATGCAGTAAGCGCCATGGCCTCGCTGGTGGGGCAGCCCTACAGCGTCAAGGTCAATGCCATTGGCATTGGTGACGGCAGTAATACGGACTATCTCCGCTTCTTCGACAACACCGATACCACAGGCAATGCCTCGGTTTGGATCGATGGGGGGCGGATCAGAGGGCCGGTCGGCGAGGTTCAAAACGTCGATACCGCAGAGGATCTGGAGCTGGCTCTGGACAGCAGCGTGACCGTGGTACCGAAGGTTGGTGATGACACCCTGGTCGGCACAGCCGGTGATGACATCATCTATGGCGACACCGTCAGCTCGGACAGCCTGGGTACCGACTACGCCGGCATGGGTTATCAGGGTATTGTCGATTACCTGACTGACACCCTCGGCCATGCGCCCAGCACCGAAGAAGTTATCGCACTGCTGCGGGCCAACCCGCTGGACTTCTATGACCAGACCACCACCGAAGGTGGGGCCGATACCATCACCGCCGGTGCTGGTAACGACCTGCTGATGGCCGGTGCCGGCGATGACGTACTGATCGGTGGTCAGGGCAATGACATCCTCTACGGCGGCCTCGGCTCTGACACCTTCGTCTGGCAGAGCGGTGATGCCGGCGCGGTTGGCACCCCGGCAGTCGACATGGTCATGGACTTCTCCCTCGGGACCGACGTGCTTGACCTCAGTTCGCTGCTGGGCGATATCACTCCCTCTGAAATTGCTGATTATCTGCAGGTCACCAGCGCCTCGGTTGATGGCGTCGCGAGTGCCCAGCTCAATATCAGCAGCACAGGGGATATTGCCAGCGGTGCCGATCAGGTGATTCTGGTCAAGGGGCTCAGTGTGTCTGACATCAACAGCATGCTGGCAGGCCCGGATCCGAGCCTGATTGTCTAAGCGTCAGTAAAAGCAAGGGCCAGGGGCCGACATCGGGTGACCGGTGTCGGCCCTTGTTCTATAGTCGCTGTATCAATCCAGCCTCCGGCAGAAGGGGAGTGCATGTACGTCAAGCGTGACACCGATGGCGCAATCAGCGCGATTTCCAGCGAGGCCGGCAACGGCTTCTCCGAATGGCTGGCCGATGACGCAAGGGAACTGATGGAGTGGCAGCAGGGCCGCTCGATGAAGGAAAGCCTGCAACGTCTTCAAGGCAGCGACGCCGACATGATCCGGGTGCTGGAAGACCTGATCGAAGTCCTGCTGCAGCGTGGCGTCATTCGCATTACTGACCTGCCCGAAGCGGCCGTCGCCAAACTCAACAGCCGCTCCGCCGAACGGGCGAAGCTCAGTGAACTGAGCGGCCTGATCGATCAAGACGAGCTGGATGTACTGATCTAGCTCACCCCGTCACTCCCATCTTTTCCTCTCATCCCCGCGAAGGCGGGGATCCAGCGACCCCGGGTACTAACCGGGCACATGGGTTACACATCAAACCGCATCATGCCAATCACCGACACTACCTGCGTCCTCAAGGCTCGCCACACGTCGTGACCGGGTTCGCCGAATCGCCCGGCATATCCGTTTATGATCCGGGGCATGCAATACGCCGCCGGATTGCGGCAATAGACAATAACAACCAGGCAAAAGGAATTTGCTGATGAACCAACACCCTTATCCGCGGGTGCAGCACCATGGCGCGGTCAACGGCGTGACCGGGTCCTGCCACCAACTGTGGATGACACCGACCGACAGCCTGCTGATCGACTGCGGGCTATTCCAGGGCGCTGAAACCTCCGGCGCCGGTGCCGGGCAGGATCAGCTCGCCATCGAGTTCCCCCTCGACTCGGTACATGCACTGCTGCTCACCCACGTCCATGTTGATCACGTGGGGCGCTTGCCCTGGTTGCTGGCAGCCGGCTTTGATCGGGCTGTTCATGCCACCGACGCATCGGCATTGCTGCTGCCCACCGTGCTCGAGGATGCCTTCCGGGTAGGCGTGCGCCCGGATGCTGCGCTGGCCTCGCGCTATGTCGCCGCCGTCTCCGCGTTACTCCAGGGGCACGCCTACGGGCAGTGGGTCAGCCTAATCACCCGGGGCGATCTCATTTGCCGGATTCGCTTCCAGCCGGCGGGGCATATTCTCGGGTCGGCCTATGTTGAAATCGATATCGACTATCCGCCGGAACAGCGCAGCCAACGTGTCGTCTTCTCCGGCGATCTTGGTGCCGCCGGCGCACCCCTGCTCGAACCGCCCCAGCCACCCGAGCGCGCCGATTTGCTGATACTGGAAAGCACCTACGGCGACCGCCTGCACGAAGATCGCGCTACCAGGCGCGCACGTCTGCAGCAGGTGCTGGAACAGGCGCTGGCCGATGGCGGTACCGTGATCGTGCCGGCTTTCAGCATTGGCCGTACCCAGGAGCTGCTCTATGAACTCGAAGGCATCATGCACGACAACCCCGAGTGGCAGCAGATCCCCGTCATTCTGGATGCGCCGCTGGCCGGGCGTTTTACCGCCCTGTACCGCGAGCTGCGCCAGAGCTGGAACGCAGAAGGGCAGGCACGTCTTGCCGCCGGCCGGCGACCGCTCGGCTTTGATCAACTGCTCAAGGTGCAGACTCATGCCCAGCACCAGCGGATGCTTAACCGGCTGGTCAGCACCCGCCAGCCGGCCGTGGTGATTACCGGCAGCGGCATGTGTAACGCCGGCCGGCCGTGGTGATTACCGGCAGCGGCATGTGTAACGCCGGCCGGGTGGTCAACTACCTCAAGGCCATGCTGGGTGATGTACGGCACAACGTCGTGTTTGTCGGCTACCAGGCCAAAGGCACACCCGGACATGCCATCCAGCAATACGGCCCCGCCGGTGGTTATGTCGAACTCGACGGTCAGCGTTACACCATCCGCGCCGGGGTTCATTCACTGGGAGGCTATTCCGCCCATGCCGATCAGGCCGGGCTGGTAGCCTTTGTGCGCGACATTCCGGTTGCGCCGCGGGAAGTGCGTCTGGTTCACGGAGACGCAGCAGCCAAAGCCGAATTGGCTGCGCAGCTGCGGGCTGATGCCAAAGCGCAGGACCGGTCGCTGAACGTTGTGATTGCGGACTGACCCCGGGTCAGCCACCATGGACACGACATGTCGCGTCCCTACGGCTGGTGCGAGACACGTCACAGCGTCGCAGAGAATCATCCCGCGCACCGCCCTTTGTCGCGGCACAGCGTGCTGTGCCCAATGTGCACCCAACCCGAATGTAGGGCCACGACATATCGTGGCCGCCCCCTCCGCAACGACAGCCCCTCAACCATTCGTCGTACACTGCGTGGGAATCATTCTCGATAATCCATTTGTATTATTGCCCGCACATACGTTTTGACTGTTAGAATCCCGGCGCAAACCAGCGTCAAAATGTTGCTTGCACCATCTTTGACTCACTGGTTATGATCCCGCCTCTCGTCAAAAGCTGGTGGCAATAAGCCATCTATTGAGCTGCTTCGAGACGCATGCCAGACGTGTTCAGGCGACTTCAGGATGACCCTGAAGATGTGAGCCAATCGCGGTTTTCAGGGTTTGCCTGTGCTAGTCGGCAGTCAGCGATGAACCATGCGGTTGCGCTTTGCTCGAACGGCAATCGACTGCCCCTCGTGACGGGACACGAGTCTTGCAAAGGAAGATTGACGGTATGTGCGGAATTGTTGGTGGCATCGCCACGCGTGATCTGACCCCGGTATTGTTGGAAGGGTTGCGGCGGCTGGAATATCGCGGTTACGACTCGGCCGGCATCGCCGCGCTGGATGCTGCCGGAGCGGTGAATCGTGCCCGCTCCACCGGCAAGGTCGCCGAGCTTGAACAGCGGCTTGCCCGGCAACCGCTCACGGGCCAACTGGGCATCGCCCATACCCGCTGGGCAACCCATGGCAAGGCCAGTGAGCAGAACGCCCACCCGCATTGTTCCGACCGTCTGGCTATCGTCCACAACGGCATCATCGAGAATCACCACCCGTTGCGCCTGCAGCTGCAGGAACTTGGCTACGTATTCACCTCCGAGACCGACACCGAAGTGGTCGCCCACCTGCTGGCTCACCACTACGGCCGTCAGCAGAACATGCTCAGCGCTCTGCGTTGCACGCTGGCCGAACTGCGCGGCGCCTTCGCCCTCGGCATCATCCACCAGGATGAACCCGACACCCTGTATTGCGCCCGCATGGGCAGCCCGCTGGTCATCGGCGTTGGCAGCGGCGAGCATTACATCGGCTCCGATCCCCTGGCGCTGCTGCAGGTGACCGACCGCTTCATCTATCTGGATGAAGGCGAACACGCCCGCCTGACCCGTGACGACTGCCAGATCTGGAACAGGCAGAACCAGCCGGTGCAGCACGCCGTGCAGCAATACCAGCACGCGGCCCTGAGCATGGAAAAGGGCGAGTATCAGCACTTTATGCTCAAGGAGATCTTTGAGCAGCCCGCCGCCATCGCCGACACGCTGGATGGCCTGCTCGCGGATGATCATGTCCTCACCGCCGCCCTGGGCCCCGGGGCTGAAAGCCAGCTGCCGTTGATCCGCAATATTCACATCGTCGCCTGCGGCACCAGCTATCACGCCGGTATGGTTGCCCGCTACTGGATCGAAGAGCAGACCGGCTTGCCCTGTCAGGTCGAGGTCGCCAGCGAATACCGTTACCGTCAGGTCTGTGTGCCCGAGGGCACCCTGTTGATCGCCATCTCCCAATCCGGAGAAACGGCCGATACCCTGGCCGCGTTGCGCTATGCCCGCGAGCAGCAATACCTGGGTACCCTGGCGATTTGCAACGTGCCGGGCAGCTCCCTGGTGCGTGAGGCAGACTGGCGGTTGCTGACCCATGCCGGCCCTGAAATTGGTGTGGCCTCCACCAAGGCGTTTACCACCCAACTAACCGCATTGCTGTGGCTGACCACCGCCTTGGCCCAGGTGCGTGAGCGCGCCCCTGAAATCATCGCCGCCAATGTGCGTGCCTTGCGCAGCCTGCCGGCCCGCATCAGCGACACACTGGAACTGGCCCCGGCGATTGCCGAGCTGGCAAAGCAGTTTCAGGCAAAGCACCATGCCTTGTTCCTGGGCCGCGGGCCGCATTACCCCATCGCGATGGAAGGGGCGCTCAAGCTCAAGGAAATTTCCTACATTCACGCAGAAGCCTACGCCGCCGGCGAGCTGAAACACGGCCCGTTGGCCCTGGTCGACGACGACATGCCCGTCGTCAGCGTCGCCCCCAGCGACAGCCTGCTGGAGAAGCTCAAGTCCAACTTGCAGGAAGTCCGCGCCCGCGGCGGGCAATTGATCAACTTCGCCTGCGAACGCGCCGCGCTTGATGACGGCGAAGGCATCACCCATATCGCCATGCCCTGGGTGTACGAAACTGTTTCTCCGATTCTGTACACCATTCCACTGCAACTACTCAGCTACCATGTCGCCCTGATCAAGGGCACGGATGTAGACAAGCCCCGTAATCTGGCCAAGTCGGTCACGGTGGAGTAGCCCCACTTGCACCGTTGGTCGCAGCCGAACGGTTGCCAGCGACGGTGCGCAGATTCTTCTTCTATATATAGTCAACGCAATACGGATAACAGCATGCATAAATTGGAAGACATCAAACTCGCGATCATCGGCCTCGGCTACGTTGGCTTGCCGCTGGCGGTCGAGTTTGGCAAGCAGCGCCCGGTTATCGGTTTCGATATCAACCAATCGCGCATCAATGCCCTGCGCGAAGGCCATGACAGCACGCTGGAAGTCTCCGATCAGGAGCTCAAGCAAGCCTGCTTGCTTTCCTATTCTGCCGATACTGCCGACCTTGAAGCGGCTAACGTCTATATCGTCACAGTGCCCACACCCATTGATGAGCACAAGCAACCCGATCTGACGCCCCTGCGCAAGGCGTCGGAAACCATCGGCAAAACGCTTAAGCACGGAGACATCGTCATCTACGAGTCCACCGTCTACCCCGGCGCAACGGAAGAAGAATGCATTCCGGTGCTGGAACGGGTATCCGGCCTGGTGTTCAACCAGGATTTCTTTGCAGGTTACAGCCCGGAACGCATCAACCCGGGCGACAAGGAACACCGCGTCACCACCATCAAGAAAGTAACATCCGGTTCCACCCCTGAAGTGGCAGATCTTGTGGATGCGCTCTACAACCAGATCATCACCGCAGGCACACATAAGGCGACCAGCATCAAGGTCGCTGAAGCCGCCAAGGTCATTGAAAATACCCAGCGTGACCTGAACATCGCCCTGATCAACGAGCTTGCGGTGATCTTCAACAAGATGGGCATTGATACCGAGGCCGTGCTCAAGGCAGCCGGCACCAAATGGAACTTCCTGCCGTTCCGTCCCGGCCTGGTGGGTGGTCACTGCATTGGCGTAGACCCGTATTACCTCACCCATAAGGCCCAGGCCATCGGCTACCACCCGGAAATCATCCTGGCCGGACGCCGCCTGAATGACAGCATGGGGGCTTACGTCGTATCTCAGCTGGTCAAGGGCATGCTTAAAAAGCGCATCCACGTAGAAGGTGCCCGCGTACTGATCATGGGCTTGACCTTCAAGGAGAACTGCCCCGATCTGCGTAATACCAAGGTGATCGACATCGTGCGCGAACTGGCCGAATACGACATTGCGGTCGACGTATACGACCCCTGGGTGTCAGCTGAAGAGGCGCAGCACGAGTATGGCATTACCCCGATAGCCAAGCCCCAACCGGGCAGTTACGACGGCATTGTGCTCGCAGTAGCCCACCAGCAGTTCGCTGCCATGAGCGAACAGGACTACCGTCAGCTCGGCAAGCCGCAGCATGTGCTGTATGACCTTAAGTATGTACTGCCAGAGGGCCAGTCAGACCTGCGCCTGTAAGCGCGGCCCTTAACCAGATACCAAAGCCGGTTCGCGCGATGGCCGAACCGGCTTGATCGTTTTTACGGAACAACACCATGACCCGTTACGAAGAACTGCTGCAGACGCTGCCTCAAGACCCAAAGACCTGGCTGGTTACCGGCGTTGCCGGCTTTATCGGTTCCAACCTGCTGGAAACCCTGCTCAAGCTGGATCAGACCGTCATTGGTCTCGACAACTTTGCCACCGGCTACCAACGCAACCTGGATGAAGTGCAGACCCTTGTGACTGCCGAACAATGGGCACGCTTCCGCTTTATAGAAGGGGACATCCGCAACCTCGATGACTGCCGCAAGGCGTGCGAGGGCGTGAACTACGTCCTGCACCAGGCAGCACTTGGTTCAGTGCCACGCTCCATCAATGACCCAATCACCACCAACGCCACCAACATTGATGGCTTCTTGAATATGTTGGTAGCGGCCCGCGACGCTAAGGTAGACAGCTTTACCTACGCAGCCAGCAGCTCTACCTACGGCGACCATGCGGGGTTGCCAAAAGTGGAAGATGTGATTGGCAAGCCTCTGTCCCCGTACGCAGTCACAAAGTACGTGAACGAGCTGTATGCCGACGTATTCGCCAAAACCTACGGCTTCAATACAATCGGGCTGCGTTACTTCAACGTATTTGGCAAACGCCAGGACCCCGATGGGGCCTATGCGGCGGTAATACCAAAATGGACTGCTGCGATGATTCAGGGCGAGCTGGTCTATATCAATGGCGATGGCGAAACCAGTCGTGACTTTTGTTATATCGACAATACCGTGCAAGCCAATCTGCTAGCTGCGACAGCACAATCTGCCGATGCGCGTAATCAGGTATACAACGTCGCTGTGGGTGACCGCACCACGCTGAATCAGTTATTCAACGCCATAAAGCAAAGCCTCGGCACTAACGGTGTGCTTGTCGGGAATGAACCGCACTATCGAGACTTTCGTGCAGGTGATGTGCGCCATTCCCAGGCTGATATTGATAAAGCAGAGCGGCTACTCGGTTACAGTCCGAGCTTCGATATTAATGCTGGTATCGATTTGGCGATGCCTTGGTATATCCAATCTGTGAAGGCTTGAAGGAACGCAATGAAGATTCTTGTTACTGGAGGTGCCGGTTTTATAGGCTCCGCCGTCATTCGTCACATCATCTGCAATACCGCTGACAGTGTGGTCAATCTGGACAAGTTGACCTATGCCGGTAACCTTGAGTCGCTTGACGCTGTCAGCGGAGACTGTCGATATGCGTTTGAAAAAGTTGATATTTGCGACCGTGCGGCGCTGGACCGAGTGCTGAATGAGCATCAACCTGATGCGATCATGCATCTTGCTGCAGAAAGCCATGTAGATCGCTCCATTGATGGCCCCGCCGAGTTCATACAGACCAACATCGTGGGCACCTACACATTACTTGAGGCGGCACGCCAGTATTGGCAGGCATTGTCGGCAGATAGGAAAGGTCGTTTCCGCTTTCATCACATAAGTACAGATGAAGTGTACGGAGATCTGCCGCATCCTTCCGAAGCAAATGACGCTGGGGAGCATCTATTCACCGAGGCAACAGCTTACGCCCCTAGTAGTCCGTACAGCGCGAGTAAAGCCAGCTCGGATCACCTTGTCAGGGCTTGGCAGCGCACTTACGGCTTTCCTGTGCTGGTTACCAATTGCAGTAACAACTACGGCCCTTATCACTTTCCGGAAAAATTGATTCCGCTGGTTATTCTGAATGCGTTGGAAGGCAAAGCCTTGCCTATCTATGGCAAAGGCGACCAGGTGCGTGATTGGCTCTACGTGGAAGATCACGCCCGGGCACTGTACAAAGTGCTTAGCTCCGGCAAGATCGGTGAAACCTACAACATTGGCGGTCATAACGAGAAGCAGAACATCGAGGTTGTCCTAAGTATCTGTAGCATTTTGGATGAGCTTCGCCCCAAACAAGGCAACTATCGCGAGTTGATCAGCTTTGTTAAGGACCGGCCTGGCCACGACCGCCGCTATGCCATAGATGCAAGCAAAATCAAGCGCGACTTGGGCTGGCAACCGGAAGAGACCTTCGAGTCTGGGATTCGCAAGACGGTTCAATGGTATCTCGACAACTTGGACTGGTGTCGCCGCGTGCAGGACGGCAGCTATCAACGTGAACGCCTTGGTCAAATCTGATTTCAGCAGGTATAGAACATGAAAGGTATTATCCTCGCCGGTGGTTCCGGCACCCGTTTGTACCCAATCACCAAAGGTGTGTCCAAGCAGCTATTGCCGATTTACGACAAACCGATGGTCTATTACCCGCTATCGGTGCTCATGCTGGCAGGCATTCGCGACATTCTGATCATCTCAACTCCGGAGGACCTCCCGAGCTTTGAAAAGCTGCTTGGTGATGGCGGGAACTTTGGCGTGAACCTCACTTATGCTGCACAGCCAAGCCCCGACGGGTTAGCTCAGGCTTTCATCATCGGTGAACGCTTTATTGGCAATGACAGCGTGTGCCTAGTGCTCGGCGATAATATTTTCTATGGCCAAGGCTTTTCTCCCAAGCTTAAACAGGCGGCAGCTCGCATATCGGGTGCTACCGTGTTCGGATACCAGGTAAAGGATCCGGAGCGGTTCGGCGTCGTTGCATTTGATGAAAACAACAAAGCCATTTCCATCGAAGAAAAGCCGGAAAATCCTAAATCCAATTTTGCTGTAACTGGCCTCTATTTTTACGACAACGACGTGGTAACTATTGCAAAGCAGGTAAAGCCATCGCATCGAGGCGAGCTGGAAATAACTAGCGTCAATCAGGCATACCTGGAGCGTGGTGATCTGAGTGTAGAACTTCTTGGGCGCGGTTTTGCTTGGCTGGATACCGGCACTCACGAGAGTTTGCTCGAGGCATCCCAGTTTGTGCAGACCATCGAACACAGGCAGGGTTACAAGATAGCGTGCTTGGAAGAAATAGCATTTAACAACGGTTGGCTGAGTAAAGGTCAGTTGGAGGAACAGGGGCTGGCATTGAGCAAGAATAGCTATGGCCAGTATTTACTTGACTTGGTGCGAGTTAAAGCATGATTCCGGTCGTAAAGCCTTACTTACCAAATCGTGAGAAGCTGGATAAGCTAATTGATGGCATATACGAGCGTCAGTGGCTTACTAACAACGGCGTTCTCGTACAAGAGTTAACGCAAAGGCTAGAGTCACGCCTAGGCGTAGAAAACCTGCTGTTGGTTGCTAACGGTACGCTCGCACTGCAAGTAGCGTATAGAGCATTGGGTATTGCCGAAAGCGACTCTGAGACACCGGTCGAAGCGGTAACAACTCCGTTCACATTTATCGCTACAGCGAGCTCTCTTAAATGGGAGGGGGTGCAGCCAGTATTCGCTGACATTGATCCGGATACATGGTGCCTCAATCCTGAAGAAATTGAATCGGCTATTACCTCGCGCACAAAAGCAATTGTACCAGTACATGTTTTTGGCAATGTTTGTGATATTGAAATGATAGACAAAATTGCTAAGGCTCATAACCTGAGCGTAGTGTACGACGCCTCCCACGCATTCGGAGTTAATTACAAAGGTAAAAGCGTTCTAAATTATGGTGATGCAGCTACGTTGAGTTTTCATGCTACAAAGCTTTTTCATACAATTGAAGGTGGCGCAATCGTATTTAAGCGAAAAGAAGATCTAGAGCGCGCAAAAAGAATAATCAATTTTGGGATTGATGCGCCAGATAGTATCAGTGAGCTTGGAATTAATGCAAAGATGAACGAATTTCAAGCAGCTATGGGTTTGTGCGTATTGGATGAACTTGATGCGAACCTTAAATCTAGAGAGAGAGTTGGTGAATACTACAATAAAAAACTTCGCGCTGCTGTCCAGATGCAAGTTTGGAACAATAGCGCCAGCCGAAATTACGCTTACGCACCAATTGTACTAGGGAGTGAGGAAGAAGTTTTGCTAGTACAAGAAGCTTTAGCCCGTAAAGATATATATACGCGAAGATATTTTTATCCGTCACTAAGTGGCTTGAGTATGTTTGGTTGTAAAAAAGAGCTGCCTATTTCTGAGGCAATATCGCGCCGAGTTATTTGTATACCAATTTACTCTCACCTCGATATTAGTGATCAGGAAAGAATTGTTGATTTGATTCTCTGCGAACTTTGCGGGAGGTGATAAATGCATGAATCCTTAATTGGTGTTGGTAGTGAGAGTGCTATTTTAACTTTCTGATTATATCTTGAGGAGGGGTCATGGCTATCTATGGAGTTGTTGGTGCCGGTGGTTTAGGGCGCGAAGTCATGCCGATGCTTAAAAGAATGATTAGGGATTGCGATCAACAGCAATATTACTTTGTTGTTGAAGATGCATATTATTCTGATGAAGAAGTCAATGGATATCCAGTGTTGAAGCTGGAGGAATTCATAGAGTTACCAGGTGAGAAGTATTATAGCGTCGCCATAGCGGATTCAAATGCTAGGGAGCGAATCGCAGGAATTCTCGAGGACAAGGCTGCTACACCAATTTCTGTTTATGCCGAAACTCATGTCGGATTAGAGAGTAATACAATTGGACCAGGCGCTGTGTTTGCGAATTTCACACATGTCACTTCCAATGTGAAAATTGGCAAGCAGTTTCAGTGTAACTACTACTCCTATGTCGCGCATGACGTAATCATCGGTGATTATGTAACTTTTGCTCCAGGTGTTAAGTGTAACGGTCATGTTGTTATATGCGATCATGCATATATTGGAGCAGGGGCTGTAATTAAGGATGGTTCAAAGGTTCCAATTACTATTGGTGAAGGTGCTGTTATAGGGATGGGGGCAGTAGTAACAAAGAGTGTGCCGCCACGTAGTGTTGTAGTGGGAAATCCTGCAAGACCACTTAAAAGGTGATGATGTGATCAATGATGTATGGTTTCATAGTTTATGAGAATATTGCACCTGGCTACAGATGACAAGTTCATAGATCAAGCATTTCGTGTTTTCGAGGCTTGCTTTCCACAAAAGAATGAAGTTTGGGTTTTTTCAAAATATAAAAAGTTGAGAGTTGCTAGTCAAGTAGGAAAAAAGGTGGTGCCAATAGGTTTTTTTGGTCGTTGGCTGCCTAAGAAAAATGCGAATGACTATAAGGGATACGATCTTGTAATATTTCATTCCTTTGGTGATCTGCTGTACCCTGAAATATTTAATATCGATGAAGCTGTGCCCGTCATTTGGATTGGGTGGGGATATGATTATTACGACCTTATTGGAGAGTCGGATGATTATCTGTTACCTAGTACTAAATCGATAATTTCAGGGCTGTATGTAAGTGATATACGTGCGCTGCTTAAGAGTAGGCTCGGGAGTATTGTTAGGCGTTTATTGGGTGTGGAAAGTAAAAAAAATGGAGTTGGGAGAGTTAAATACTTTTCACCAGTACTTGCTAACGAGTTTGAGTTGGTGCTGCGTGCTGGGGAATGGAAGGTATTTCCGGAAAAAGCATACTGGCAGTACGGTACAATTGAAGATGATTTTGTAAAAGATTTTAAGCTGGAGTGGGTTAAAGGTGACTCAGTTCTAGTCGGCAATAGCGCAACTCCTACATGTAATCACGTTGAAGTACTTTATTTTTTAGACCAAATAGGCTTCGTCGGACGGCGAGTTATCGCTCCACTTAGTTATGGAAATAAGGTCTATGGTGATAAAGTCAATGAGATAGGTGGGAGACTTTTTGGCAGTAATTTTTTGTCGTTGAGGCAATTTATGCCGATAGAGGAGTATCTAAGCTGTATCAAGGAGTGCGGTTATGTGATCATGAATCACAAGCGACAACAAGCCGTTGGTAATATCATAACAATGTTGTATTTGGGGGCGCGAGTATTTTTGCGAAGAGAGAGTCCCGCATATCAGTATTTCATTGATATGGGCGTTATAGTGAATACTGTCCAGGAGCTTGAAGAAAGTCCCTTGCTTCTTTCTCTGCCGTTAAACGAAATTGAGCGTGCGGCAAATAGAAAAAAAGTTAGTGAGCACTGGTCTAGAGAAAGCTCTATGCAGAGAACGATAGATCTTGTTACGCAAGCACTGTGCTTGGATACAGAGAAGGCTCTTGAGCCTAGGAACAGGTTGTGACGCCGAGAAAAATTGTGTCGTTCGCACTGGGACCAATTGGCGCAGCGCTACTTGGAGTAGTCACTTTGCCACTGATTACTTGGTTTTTTTCTGCAGCAGATGTCGGAAGAATGTCTATGCTGCAGGTGGCTGTGAGTTTTAGCACGCTTATGTTTAGCTTAGGCCTAGACCAAGCATACGTTCGCGAGTATCACGAGGCAGTTGATAAGTCGGCACTCCTAAAAGCCGCTATGCTACCCAGTCTGATTTTGCTTTTTATTTCTATAGTATTGTTTTTACTTTTTAGAGTGGATCTGGCTGAGTTGGTTTTTGGTGTTGCTTCTGTAGAAATGAGCTTGATAATTTTGACTGTGTTGTTGGCTGCACTTGTTTCACGTTTCTTGTCTTTGATTTTAAGAATGAAAGAAAAGGGGCTTGCGTATTCAATTGGTCAGCTACTTCCAAAGCTGATTGTTCTGTCAATTGTCGGCTTGTGCTTGGTTTTAAGTTTAGAAAGGAATTTATTAAATCTAGTCCTTGCGAATGCTTTAGGTTTTTTTGCGTCGGCAATTTTTTTGATAATTTATACGCGTAGAGACTGGTTATCTGCGTTATGGTTGCCAGTCAAGCTGAGCAAAATAAAAAGCATGATGCGTTTTGGGTTTCCATTAATTATCGGAGGTTTGGCGTACTGGGGACTTACATCTGTTGACAGGATCTTCTTACGTGTTTATTCGTCTTTTGACGAGCTCGCCATATATTCTGTTGCGTTAAGCTTTTCTGGGGCAGCTGTGATTATTCAAAGTATTTTCTCCACTATCTGGGCTCCGACCGTTTACAAGTGGGCAAGTGAAGGTGACTCAGTACATGAAGTGAGAAAGGTTGCTCGCTATATTCTATTTATTGTTGTTGTTTTGTTTTGCCTTGCTGGTCTTTTCTCCTGGATAGTAAGTAGGTTGTTACCTGAAAGTTATTCCGAAATCAAATGGATTCTTGTTTCTTGTATTGGTGCTCCTTTGCTCTACACGCTTTCAGAAGCAACCTCTGTTGGTATTGGAATATCACGGCGTAGCGGGTTCTCAATGTTGGCGGCTGTAGTGGCCTTTGTATTGAACTTGTTCTTGAATTGGATGTTGGTTAAGCCTTATGGCGCTGGCGGAGCGGCTGTCAGTACCTGTGTATCTTTCTGGGTATTTTTTATATTGAGGACGCAATTCTCAATTTACTTATGGAAGTCAATGCCTCGCCTTATGCTATATGGGTGGACAGGAATTGTTGTTCTGGGGGCATTGTTGTGTACGCTTTATGGGGACTCATTTTTTTATTTGGTAATTTCTTATTGGTTGTCGGTTCTGTTAATTGCACTTTTCTTCTTTAAGAATGAGGTTTTTGAAATTTGGGGTTATCTAATGCTAAGGTTCTCAAGCAGAGTGATCTGAAAAATGAGTCGTTGTTGGGTTCTTGATTAGGTTGGCGAAGGCGTTTGGTTATGTTGTATGGACCTGATCTGGTGTTGGAGCTCGTTTAGGTTTCACAGTAAGAGCTGGTTTAATAGGGTAAAAGTATGCACATGGTAATGAGATTATACAGGGCGTGTTATTATCTTCATATTAGGAAGATGAGGTTAATGGCTAAATTATTTTGGATAATTAACCGAGTGGTTTTCTCATGTGATATCGGTGTTGGCGCGTCTATCGGAAGAGATGTTGGCTTTTTTCATAACGGGCTTGGTGTAGTGATTCACCCAAGAACAAAGATCGGATCTGGTTGTAGTATTTATCAAAACGTTACTATTGGTGGGAACGGAAAAACTGGAGTTTTGAATGGAGTGCCAGAGATTGGCAATAACGTGTTTATAGGTGCTGGCGCAGTTTTAATTGGGCCCATAAAGGTTGGCGATGGCGCTATTATCGGTGCAAACGCGGTTGTTAATTTCGATGTGCCAGCTAAAGCGGTTGTGGTGGGAGGGGTAGGTAAAATCGTTTCTAAAAGCTTATAGGGTGCTACAAAAAAATAAACTATAGTTTAATAAGTTGTCAGGTGGAATGAATAGAATGAAGTTGCATCCTCAAGAGTTGCTAGTCTCTATTATGGTGGCATTGATACCCTTCTCATATTTTGAGTTGTTTGGGGTTAGGGTGATTCTTGTATCTGGCTTGGCAGCGGCAATTGTTTTTTTGGTTTCAATAGGTAAGGCCTTGACTCTTGATGGTAATTTTTTGCTTTTCTTGCCATGTCTTTTGATCGTTATGATTTTTTCTGCCATATCAGAGTCGCCAGTACTGTTAACGGCTTTTATGTTTTCTTTGTATCTTTTTTTGTTCAATTTTGTAGAGGTTAGTCAGTTAAAAATTCTAGTAAAGAGATCCCTTTTCCTATTTCAGATGGGCGCCTTGTTCATGGCGGTGGGGGTGCTGTTCCAACGAATACTTTTTGAATATTTTGGTATTGAAATTGGTAAGATCGATTTTTATGGTGGTGGCAGAATCGGTTTTGGTTTTATATGGCTGGATTATAGTTTCTTATCACTATATTTAATCACTGCGGTGCCACTGGTTTTCTTCTCTTGGCAACATATGTCCGCAAAAGTGCTTCTTTCTCTGGTATTGCTTGCAGGGTCTGTCGTTACTACGGCTAGGACTGGATTGGCTGCACTTGTTATTGCAATTACTTTTTTTGCAGTAGCTGAGTTATTTAAAGCTTTGGCAAGTGGGCGTATTGAGAAAAGGATGCTTTTCAGTTTGTCGTTGTTGGGGGTCGCATCATCTTTCTTTGTTTACTTTTATGCTGCGCTATCTAGCAGGAGGATATCGCTTTCTGATTCTGGACGAATGGAGGGGTACTACTCTGCGCTGCACTCCTTTATTGAAAGCCCCTCTGTAGGCGTTATGTTTGATGACCAGTATTTTGTAGAAACCTACGGCGTTCTTCCGCACAACCTGTTTTTTTATATACTTTCTCAAGGCGGCGTCGTGGTATCTGTGCTTTTCTTTACTTGGTTTTTTTATGTGTTTTTTTTGGCTTTTCGTAGATTGAGGGTGCTCAGGTTATCTATTGTGATTGGTGCTTTTGGTTTTATGTTCGTCCCTTCGTTCTTTAGTGCGTATTTTTTTGCTCTTTTGATTTCCATGGCAATGGCGGAACGTAGATTGGATAAGAAAGGTGTTTTTATATATGGCTAAAAGAGCCTTTTTGTTCAGCTCTCTATATTATCCGAATGTGGGTGGGGTGGAGAATTCGATAAAGGAACTGTCCCATGTTTTGAAGGCTGGTGGATATGAGGTCTACATTATAACTAGCGATAGAGATGCTGTTAATAGATGTACTTTAAGTGCTCGGGACAGTATCTTTGGGGTTGAGGTTTTCCGCTGTCGTTACCCTTTTAGCTTCTTTGGCTTTGCGATTTTCTTGGTTTCTTTATTCAAGGTCTGCAAAGATCTAGATATTTTAAACTCCAGCCTTTTAATATCTAGGTCGCATTGGCCTGTTTTGGCTTTAAGGGCTTTGGGGGCAAGATCTGTAAAATACTTGGTTCCCTCCGTCTATATTTATCAGGAGCGGTTCACTTGGCGATACTTTTTTTCACCCAAGATTTTCGGATTCTTAGTAAATGCCATAGGTCAGTGCCTAGCTTTTTTGTTATCTGATACCTACGTTTTTAGTGTTGATATGTTAAGCCAGGTTAAGCGCGCTGCACTTACGCTTAGCAGGCCCGTCCTTTTAAAGCCTGGAGTTTCGCGGGATAGATTTCATGCTGTTGGAATAAATGAAAGGAACTGCATTAGAAATACACTTGGACTTAATGCGGAATTAAAGTATCTGCTGTGTGTTGGGCGAATCTCTGAGATAAAGCAATTTAATGTTGCCGTCGAGGCATTAAGGTATTTAGATTTAACCTTTAATCTTTTAATTGTCGGTTCTGGTCCTCAATCTGAAGAGCTTAAAGGCCAAGTGTTGCGAGAAGGTGTTGCCGAAAGAGTGCATTTTTATCCGTTTACCAAGGATGTTGATCTTTTCTATAAAGCTGCTGACGTATATCTCATGACTTCTAGGTATGAGTCGTTTGGTCAAGTTCTGCTTGAGGCTACTTCATGCGGCTTGCCTGTTGTCGGCTTTTCACCGTCTTCTGGTGTGAGGACTTCGGTTTTATATATATATAAAGGTTATAATCACCTTTTTTTTCCTTGTGAAGAGCAAACTGCAGCTTCACTTGCAAAGGTAGTTTCTAATTTGGATATCTCTACTGAGAATTTTGATATCGAAGTTTCTCGATTTGCAGCGGGGTATAGTTGGGAAGCAACTGTTGAAAGGTTGTTGGTGAGTTGAGCTTTAACTTTGATGGTGCGAATTTGAGAAGATTGATAAATGTAATCCCGTCGCCTGTTGGGGGCGGGGCCGAACTGCTTGTGAGAGAGCTTCATAAAAACTGCCTAGGTAAAGGCTTGGATTCTCATGTGGTATTTTTTTCAAGCGGGAATTCCGAACTAGGTGAGAATGAGTATGTTCTTGGGCGCAGCATCCGTAGTCCTTTGAACGTTTTTCGCCTTCGCGATATCTTGGTGAGACTTTCTTCTGAGGTCGATGGGCATGTGGTTGTTCATGCCCATTTGACTTGGGTCTTCTTCTATATAGTCATTGCTGTTTATGGTATTCCGGGTATTAAGCTTGTTTATACTGAGCATAGTACTCATAACAAGCGTAGGGATATCCCTTTCTTTTGGGTGTTAGAGAGATTCTTTTATAGAAAATTTGAGTGGGTCGTTTGTATTAGTGAGGGTGTTGAGAAAGCTCTTTCAAGATGGGTTGGGTCTGTAATATCTTCCCGCTTGATTGTTATACCTAACGGTGGTCGAATTTATTCTTTACATAAAAGACCTTCGACTTTAGGGCGCCCTTTGCGTTTTGTTTCTGTAGGGTCCCTGTCGGACAGGAAAAATTTTGCTACTACAATTTTAGCAATTGACCAGTTGGCCGAGCTTGTTGAATCTTACGTTATTATCGGTGAGGGTAATCTGCGTGGTAATCTTGAAAGTATCGTAAAGGATAAAAATTTGGAGGGTAAGATTAAGCTTGTTGGCTGGTCGAACGCTATAGAAAGTCATCTGCATCAAGCTGACATGCTTTTAATTCCTTCCTTGTGGGAAGGGTTCGGTTTGGTTGCAGTCGAAGGTATGTCGACAGGTTTGCCTGTTGTCGCTTCTAATGTAGATGGCTTGCGTGAGGTATTAGGTGAATTTAATCCCGCGGTAACTTTGGTCTCGCAACCTGAGTCTGTTTCAGAGTGGGTGTGTGCAATACGCAGAATGAGCGCTCGGCTGGAGGAGTTCGGATCTGGAACTCTTGCTCACTGCTCGAGGACCCAGGCAGAGAAGTTTACAATAGACTCTATGGTTGATCGTTACTTGCGTTTGTATTTATCTCTTTGATGCTTTTTGAACTTTGTGAGGTTTGGTGTGGCCCCCTTAATTGATGTGATCTCTGGTTGATATATGTCTGCTTCTAGCTCTTCATTAAATAGGGTTTTTTTTGTTGCTGGATACTCTGAGTCTTTGATTGGGTTTCGTGGTGCTCTAATTAATGATTTTCTTCGTGCCGGTCTGGAAGTCCACGCTGCTGCACCTGCCTTGTCTCCTGGTTCTCCCGCACACTGCCGATTGAGTGAGTGGGGTGTAATATGTCACGATATATCCTTGGAGAGAACAGGTGTTAATCCGTTTTCGGACTTAAGAGCTTTTTTGGCGCTGTATTTTTTGATGCGTCGTGTTAGCGCTGATATCGTTTTTTGTTATACGGTTAAACCTGTTATCTATGGGACCTTGGCTGCTTGGCTTGCTAAGGTTCCTCATCGCTTTGCTCTAATTACTGGGCTCGGTTACGCTTTCACCGGCAATTCATCAGGGAAACGAAAGTTTGTCCAGAGATTTGTTCGGCTCTTATATTCAGTTTCGATGAGTAAGGTGCAAAAAGTTTTTTTTCAAAATCCAGATGATGAAGCCCTTTTTGTTGAACTTGGCCTTCTTGCCAATCGGGTACCTTCTGTTGTTGTGAATGGTTCCGGGGTTGATCTATCGGAGTTTCAGGTTCGGTCGGTCTCTTATTCACCTTTTACCTTTCTTTTGATTGCACGACTACTTGGTGACAAAGGTGTGCGTGAGTTTGTATCAGCTGCTCATAGTATTAAGGAAATCTACCCTGGCGCGATATTTCGAATTGTTGGATCTGTGGATAGCAATCCTGACTCTGTTAGCGAAGAAGAGGTCTATGCTTGGAGAAAAGATGGCGTGGTTGAGTTTCTCGGGCGCTTGGATGATGTGCGTCCAGCAATTGAATGTTGCTCTGTCTATGTTTTGCCTTCTTATCGCGAAGGCACACCACGTACAGTTCTTGAGGCCATGGCTATGGGCCGCGCGATCATCACAACCGACGCACCAGGTTGCCGCGAGACGGTTATTGATGGTGAAAACGGGTTTCTTGTGCCTGTGAAGTCGGTTGACGCGCTGGTCGAGGCTATGACGCGATTTATTGAAGACCCTGATCTGGCCGTTCGAATGGGTAAGCGTTCGCGTGAAATCGCGGAAGAGAAGTACGATGTGCACAAAGTGAACGCGGTCATGCTTAAAGAAATGGGGATTCAATGATCAAGCGCGCATTCGATATTGTTGCGGCTGGGTGCGCTTTGTTTGTGCTGGCACCTGTTATCGGTTTTGTAGCCTGGCAAATCAGCCGCAAGATGGGCTCGCCAGTGTTATTTCGACAGGTGCGCCCCGGCTTGAATGGCAAGCCGTTCGAGATGATCAAGTTTCGCACCATGAAAGACGCCATTGACACATCAGGCAACCCGCTGCCTGATTCCGAGCGCTTAACGCCCTTTGGGCAGTTTTTGCGTTCTTCCAGTCTGGATGAGTTGCCCGAGTTGTGGAATGTGCTTAAGGGCGATATGAGTCTGGTGGGGCCGCGACCGCTATTGATGGAATATTTGCCGCTGTACTCACCTGAGCAGGCTCGGCGGCATGAGGTGCGGCCGGGTGTTACCGGTTGGGCCCAGGTGAATGGTCGTAACACGCTGAGCTGGGAAGACAAGTTCAAGCTGGATGTTTGGTACGTGGATAACCGCTCGCTCTGGCTGGACATCAAGGTGTTGTTTCTGACCGTAAAAAAGGTACTGGTGCGTGATGGTATCAGTGCGGAAGGGGAGGCAACGATGACACGGTTTTATGGCAACGGAAGCGAGAAGAAAGATGGCTAGTGTACTTGTCGGGGTTTACGGTGCCAGTGGTTTTGGTCGAGAAGTCATGCCTCTGGTGGTTCGGCAGTTAGGGGATCAATCGGATACGCGCTTTGTATTTGTTGATGATGCGCCACCTTCTGACTCGTTGAATGGGTATCCGGTACTCACCTATGCCCAGTTGCTGGCTTCCGACGCGGACACTCGCCAGGTGGTTTTGGCTATCGCGAATAGCACCGTTAGAGAAAAGCTGGTTTCGCGCTGCTCCTCTGATGGCGTTCAAGTTCTCTCTGTCTCGGCTGACAACGTAGTGGTGCTGGATGAGGTAGCTGTTGGCGAGGGGGCCATTCTTTGCCACTTTGTGCAGCTAACCTCGAATATCCGTATCGGTAAGCAATTCCATGCCAACATTTACAGCTATGTTGCGCATGATTGTGTCATTGGTGATTACGTCACCTTCGCACCCGGAGTGCGTTGCAACGGCAATGTCCATATCCATGACCATGCCTATATCGGTACGGGGGCGATTATTAAACAAGGCACTCCAGACAAACCTCTGGTGATTGGAAAAGGCGCTGTCGTTGGTATGGGTGCCGTTGTGACAAAGGATGTGCCTCCGGGGGTTACCGTTGTTGGCAACCCAGCCAAGCCATTGGTTAAAAGCTGAGTTGTCTATTCACCCTTACCGTTGTTCGATTTTATATAGCCTGAAGGTTTTCAATGCTTAACACCCCGTTTTCTCCCTGGCCGTCGTTCACCTCAGAAGAAGCCAACGCGCTGCAGGCGGTGCTCTTGTCCAACAAGGTCAATTACTGGACCGGGCAGGAGGGGCGCGAGTTTGAGAAGGAGTTTGCGGCCTGGGCCGACTGCAATCACGCCATTGCGCTGTCCAATGGCACGCAGGCGCTGGACCTTGCGCTGAAAGGGCTGGGTATCGGGCCGGGTGATGAGGTGATTGTTACGCCGCGTACCTTTTTGGCATCCGCTTCGAGCATTGTCACCGCAGGTGCCGTGCCGGTGTTTGCGGATGTGGACCGTGACTCGCAGAACATCACTGCCGAAACCATTGCAGCGGTGCTGAGCGAGCGCACCAGAGCCATCATCTGTGTGCACTTGGCGGGTTGGCCGTGCGATATGGACCCGATCATGGCGTTGGCGGCCAAACACGGTCTATTCGTGATTGAGGATTGTGCACAGGCGCACGGTGCCCGTTACAAGGGGCGTTCGGTTGGCTCCATTGGGCATGTGGGCGCGTGGTCGTTCTGTCAGGACAAGATCATGACCACCGGTGGTGAAGGCGGTATGGTGACGACCAACGACCGCGAACTGTGGTCGCGCATGTGGTCTTACAAGGATCACGGCAAGAGCTGGGAGGCGGTATATGAGCGCGAGCATCCGCCGGGGTTCCGCTGGCTGCATGAGAGCTTTGGCACCAACTGGCGCATGACCGAATTGCAGGCGGTGATCGGGCGGATTCAGCTGCGCCGGATGGCCGACTGGACGGCGGCGCGCACGCGCAATGCGGAGCGTATCTGGAATACCTGCCGCGCATTTGATGTTGTACGCGTACCGGCATTCCCCGCCGATTGTGTGCACGCCCATTACAAGTGTTACGTTCAGGTGGTGCCGGAGAGGTTGGCTGCGGGCTGGACGCGTGACCGTATCATCGAGGCGATTGTGGCCGAGGGTGTTCCCTGTTTTCAGGGGTCCTGTTCCGAGGTGTATCTGGAGAAGGCGTTTGACGATACCGGCTGGCGGCCGGCGGAGCGTTTGCCGGTGG
>CETO01017469.1_pt1 | contig 25793 bp, 26 predicted proteins | sample 531351 | NCBI WGS metagenome assembly CETO01 (sample SAMEA2622678, study PRJEB7988) | marine metagenome | isolation source: saline water (ENVO:00002010), including | reverse complement strand
TCAAATTTTTTCATAGTTGATCTTCTTTTAGATTTATATTTATTTACGCCAGCGGCCTCCTCAAACATATTTCTCCTACTGTCGTCTTTATCAGAAAGAATCTGATCGATCATATTCAACTCAATTACTGAATAAGCATCTGAAGTAAGTCCTGTATCAATAAAAAGATTCGATATATCTTTTAATCTGCAAGCATTTCTATTAATAAAATATTCACTTTCTCCAGATCTATAAAGACGTCTTCCTATTTCAACTTCTGAAAATTCAGTAGGTAAAAGACCTTTAGTATTTTCAATAGTTAAAAAAACTTCACAAAGCCCTAATGGTTTAATATTTGAGGCTCCATTAAAAATAACATCTTCCATTTTAGAACTTCTTAATCTTGATGTTTTTTGTTCACCTAGAACCCATCTAATTGCATCAACTATATTAGTTTTTCCACAACCGTTAGGACCAACAATCCCAGTAATTCCACTATCTAAAAGAACTGTCTCTTTTTTAGCAAAAGATTTAAAGCCAAAAATTTCTAATTTTTTAATATTCATTTTAACCTGGAGGCCATCCTAATTTTTTACCACCAATTAAATGTAAATGTATATGAAAAACAGTTTGCCCTCCGTCTTCATTACAGTTAAAAATAGTCCTATAACCACTTTTATCAATTTCAAATTTTTTTGCTAAAAACTTTGCAATCTTAAAAAGCTTTCCTACTAAGTTAATATCTATATCTTCAATTTCATTAAGAGTTGATATCTTTTTTTTGGGAATAATTAATATGTGTACAGGTGCAACTGGATTAATATCATCTATGGCAATGATATTTTCATCTTCGTAATGAATATTTGCGGGTATTTCTTTATCAATAATTTTTTCAAATATTGTTTTATTCATTATTAATCATTAACTCATTTATAATTGAAATTATTGAAACTATAGCTGTTTCAGTCCTTAATATAGTTCCTCCTAAATTAATTTTTATGAAATTTTTATCATTTATAAAATTTTTTTCTTCATCAGAAAAGTCACCTTCTGGACCAACCATTAAATTAATTTTCTTATTATTTTTAAAATTATCTTTTATGAGATCAATTTGTTGATATAAAGATTTTTGAGAATCAATAACGCAAGCAATATTTATCGCATTAGGGTCATACCATTGTTCAAATGTCATTAATTGATTCAATTTTGGAAAATTGGCCCTCATACTTTGTTTACATGCAGAATGTATAATAGCTAAAATTTTTTCATTATTTATTGAAGATTTGATTGACTTATCAAATTTGATAGGAGTTAATTCGTTTACTCCCAACTCAATAGATTTCTCTAAAGCTATTTTAAATCTATTATTTTTTATGAGTGGCAATGCAAGGTGAATTTCATATTTTTTTTTATCTGAAATTTTTTTTTGAGATAATATATTTCCACTTACTAATCTTTTATTTAAATCTTTAATTATTGCTTTATAAACAGTTCCTCTTCCGTCTGTTAATATAATTTCTGAATCTTCCTTTAACCTGAGCACTGAAATAATATGGTGCGACTCCTTCTCATCAAGAAAAAAAGTTGAATTCTTTATATTTCTTTTGTCAATGTATGAGTAATTACTCACGATTAATCTGATATTTTAAATAAATGAAACCTCCACCAAAGTCTTTTTTACCATGAAAAGGTTCAGCAAACTGAAAATGATCATAACCAAGACCTAAAGAAATAGTATTGGACATAGTTGGTGAAGTAAAATTAACTCCGAAACCAAAAGAACCTGCTAATGAAGTTTGAGAGTTTGTACTACTCCATTTCTTCTTAAAACTTGAAATATTTTCATCAGCATCGACACCGATTAATGGACCGATAGAAAATAAAAGATATGGTCGAAAATTATTTGCAATTTTTCCATCAAAAAGATAATAATTAGTTCTAAATAAAAGAGGAAATAGCAAAATATCTTTTTCACCCGCAACTTGAAATTGATTATAAAATGGATCATAGATTGGATATTCATCATTTCTTACATCGTAAAGTCTTAAATCAACTCCAATAGATAAATTTGATCTTACGTTTTTTTCATATTCGTAGCCAAAACCGTAACCATTATTTGCAAAAATGAAATTAAGATTTTGATTATTTCCTTGTGCAAATAAATTTGATACTAATATTACTAAAATTAATAATTTTTTATTCATTGTCTTCAAACTCCGCATCTTTAACTTTTTTGAAATCTATTTTTGTCTTTTTTTTAATAACAATTTTTTCTTCTTTAAGATTTATAAATCTATAAATGATCCACAAAATAAAAGCTGCTAATAAAATTTTTGTTATCATAATTATGCAGGATTAAAATACTTAATACCTTGATGTGGTTGATGAATTTCATTAAGAAGATTATCAAAATCATCAGAATTTTCAACAAAATCTATGTTATTAGTATTAATAATTAAAAGAGGGCCATCCTCGTAGTTTACAAAAAATTCTTGGTACCTCTCATTTACTTGATTGATATAATCTCTTGTTACACCCTTCTCAAAATCTCTTCCTCTTTTTTTAATATTTGTCATTAATCTATCTGTATCAGCCTGTAAATAAACTACAAGATCAGGCTTAACAATATCTTTTTCTAAAATATCTGCAACATGCGAATATAATTTAAATTCTGCTTCTGAATTAAGCGTAAAATCTGCAAACAATCTATCTTTCTCAAACATATAATCTGTCACAACTCCTTTTTGAAGCAAATTTAACTGTTTAATTTCTTTTTGCTGTTGCTGATATCTTTGTAATAAAAAGAAAATTTGAGTTTGAAATGCATTTGACTCTGGATCATCGTAAAAATCTTTTAAAAAAGGATTATCCTCGAAATTTTCAAAAACTTTTCTTGCATTCAATTTATCTGCAATACGCTCTGCTAAACTTGTCTTACCAACACCTATTGGACCTTCAATTGCTATATATGCTTCCAATTCTTTCATGCTTTTTTATCGATAATATACTTTTCCACTACTGAAGTATCAGGACACTTTTCAAGTAAATCAACAACTTTAACACCTGTTTTTGGAAAAATTTCATTTGGTATTAATTCACTTAATGGTTTTAGTACAAATTTTCTAAAAATAGAACCTGGGTGCGGAATCTCTAACTCTTTGGTAGATATGAAAGTATTTCCAAAAAAAATTATATCAATATCAATTGTTCTTGGCTGGTTTTTTTCTCTTTTTAAATCTCTCCCAAGCATATTTTCAATATCTTTAATTTTGTCTAATAAATTAAATGGACTAAGGGTTGTCGATATTTCTATAACAATATTTAAAAAATATGGCTGATTCTCATTAAACAATGGTTCCGTTTTATAAAAAGAAGATGATTTAATATTTGTTATTTCATCAAAACTATCCAGCATAGCAATGCTTGAAGCAATGTTGGACTCTCTGTCACCTAGATTAGATCCAATTGATAAATATACTTTATTCACTCTTTTCTTCCATTTCAACTTCAACAAAATCTAATTCTTCTTTTTGATATATATTAAATTTTCTAATTCTTACAGTTATTGATTTAGGACTGTAAAGCTTCATTAAATCATTTATTATGTTTTGACAAAATGTTTCCAATAGATCAAAATTATTATCATTATTTATTCTTTTTACATGCTCAACAATGTCTACATAGTTTACCGTTTCATCAATAGAGTCATTAATTTTTTGTTTTTTAAAAAATAATTCAACATCTACTGCGAGATTCACACCATTGATTTTTTCATCTTCGAAAACACCATGGTAACCTTTTATTTTTAGATTTTTAACAGAAATTTTTAACATACATTTATATTACAAACAAAAAACCCTCATTAATGAGGGTTTTTTGAAAAAGGAAAATTACTACATTTACATCATGCCACCCATGCCGCCCATGCCGCCCATGCCCATATCAGGTGCACCGCCGCCGCCTGGCATTGAATGATCGTGATCTTCAGGTTGTTCTGTAATTGCTGCCTCAGTTGTAAGAAGTAGTCCTGAAATTGAAGCTGCATTTTCAACAGCAACTCTAGCAACTTTAGCTGGATCAATAATACCTGCTTTAAACATATTTACATATTCATCATTCCTAGCATCGTAACCAAAGTCGGATTTACCTTCCATTACTTTTTGAACAACTATAGAAGCTTCAACTCCAGCATTTGAACAAATCTGTCTAATTGGTCCTTCCAATGCTCTTTGCATAATATCTACGCCAACCTGTTCAGATGCAGTAACTTTAAGTTTCGTTAAGTCAACACTTGCACGAAGAAGTGCAACTCCACCGCCTGGTACAATTCCTTCTTCAACAGCTGCCCTAGTAGCATGTAATGCGTCATCAACTCTAGCTTTTTTCTCTTTCATTTCAACTTCAGTTGCAGCACCAACATTTAATACTGCTACTCCTCCTGAAAGCTTAGCTAATCTTTCTTGCATTTTTTCTTTATCATAATCTGAAGAAGATTTTTCAATTTGTACTTTGATTTCATTTACTCTTGCTTCAATAGTAGCTTTATCTCCACTTCCATCAACAATAGTAGTATTATCTTTATCACTAACAACTTTTTTACATGTACCTAAAAACTCTAAAGTTGCATTTTCAAGCTTATAACCTTGCTCTTCTGATATAACGGTAGCACCGGTTAATATAGCTATATCCTCAAGCATTGACTTTCTTCTATCTCCAAATCCAGGTGCTTTAACAGCTAAAACCTTGAAAGTACCACGAAGCTTATTGACTACTAAAGTAGCTAAAGCTTCGCCTTCAATGTCTTCTGCAATAATTAATATTGGTTTTCCTGCTTGTACAACTTTTTCAAGTAAAGGAAGTAAATCTTTCATATTGCTTATTTTTTTGTCATGTACTAAAACAAAAGGTTCGTCTAAATCAGCCTCCATAGAATCTGAATTAGTTACAAAATATGGTGATAAGTATCCTCTGTCGAACTGCATTCCCTCGACGAATTCTAAAAATGTCTCTGCTGTTTTAGATTCTTCAACTGTTATAACACCATCTTTTCCAACTTTATCCATTGCTTCCGCAATTTTGGATCCAATTTCATGATCATCATTTGCTGAAATAGTCGCAACTTGAGCGATTTGTTTTGAATCTGGAATATCTTTAGAGGTCTTCGCAATTGATTTAATAACACTATCTTTAGCAAGATCAATTCCTCTTTTTATTTCCATTGGGTTAGCTCCTGCAGTAACATTTTTTAAACCTTCAGCAATTATAGATTGAGCTAAAACAGTTGCTGTTGTTGTACCGTCACCAGCTACATCTGAAGTCTTAGATGCAACTTCTCTAACCATCTGAGCGCCAACATTTTCTAATGAATCTTCTAAATCAATTTCTTTAGCTACAGATACACCATCTTTTGTAACAAGTGGTGAGCCAAATTTTCTTTCAATAACAACATTACGTCCTTTTGGACCTAATGTAACTTTAACAGCGTTTGCAAGCTTATCTACACCCTTTTTAAGGGAACCTCTTGCTTCTGTGTTATATGCAATATCTTTTGCCATTTTTTCTCCTTATAAAATTGCCAGAATATCACTTTCTCTCATGATAAGTAACTCTTTACCTTCATGTGTGATTTCTGTACCTGAATATTTTCCGTATAAAACAACATCGCCTGGTTTAACAGTCATTCCAACTTTTCCATCTTTATCACTTTTTCCAGGACCAACTACTACAACAGTACCCTGCTGTGGTTTTTCTTGAGCCGTATCTGGTAAAATAATACCGCTAGCAGTCTTTTCGTCCGCAGCTAATGCTTCGACAACTACTCTATCTTCGAGTGGTTTAATTTTTAAAGACATTTTTGCACTCCTTTTAAAATTACTTAATAAAATTGCCTAGAATTTTAGTATAAATTGATGTTAATAACAAATAATTTTCTGCAATAAAAACTATTTACCAGTACTTCCAAACCCACCCTCGCCTCGAGTTGATTTGGATAATTCGTCAACAAGTTCGAATTCTATTGGAGAACTATCCACTGCAACTAGTTGGAAATACCTTTCTCCTCTGGATATCTTGTAATCTTTATCATAGATATTATCAACCATTCCAACTATTTCTCCTCTGTATCCACCATCAATTAATCCAATTGAATTAGCAAGCCTAAGAGGAGTTTTTGAAATGCTTGATCTTGGAAAAAGGTAATATGCTCTATTATCAATGTTCTCACAAGCTATCTGAAGTGGTATAGGCGTAGTTGAATTTGCTGGAATAATTTGATCTTCCACTACAAAGAGGTCTAGTCCAGCATCTCCCGAATGAAAGTGTGTATGATTTTCATACAGCGATTTAGCCCTATCATTAAAAGGCTTAATTCTTAATTTCATTTTTATGAATTAAAGTTCTTATTGGGAAAGGAATATCAATGTTTTCTTTTTTATATCTTTTATGAAGAGCTTTTATGAAAGCATTTAATATGGTATTATGGTCACCAAACTCTTTACCTTGAAAATAGATGAAAAAATTGATGCTTGAATCAGCAAATTCTCTAAATCTGATTGTTGGCTTGTAATTTTTGTTCATACAATCTAATGATTCATAAAGTTCATTAGCAACTTCAAGTGTTATTTTTTCGACATGATCTAAATCGCTTTCGTAAGATACACCAATTTTAATTGGAACTCTAAAAGCAGCATCTTTGGATGTAAAATTTTTTGAAACTGAACCCGATAAAACTGAGTTTGGAATTGAAATTATATTATTGGCTCTCTCTCTTATGGTTGTATACCTCCAACCAATATTTTTTACATATCCTTGAAATCCATTATCAAGCTCAACAAAGTCACCTTCTTTCATGGTCTGGCTAAGTAAAATGTTAATTCCACCAAATAAATCTGATAACGTATCTTTTAGAGCTAATGAAACTGCTAGACCACCTACACCTAGTGCCGTTATTAGAGGGGTTATAGAAACTCCAAATGTCTGTAAAACAAATAGAAATCCTAAAGCAAATATTGTAAAATTCACTAATCCTTTAAAAATTCCTGTTGAGGGTAATGATGTATTTGATTCAGCCCATACATCAAGTAATCCAAGAACAATTCTTGATGATGTTAAGCTTATTGAAATAACTAAGAATGATAAAATTATTTTTGGTAAATATAATCCGACAGGTTCTGGTAAATCTGCATCTCCAATAGCAATTGATAATGAGGCAAGAAAAAACCAAAAAACTATTATAGAATTAACTGCATTAATAACAACATCATCTCCCTTCCATGAACTCTTGTCTGAGAGAATTTTTATTTTACTAAATAAAAACCTTTTAAAAATAACGCCTAAAATTGTACCAATGGCAACAATTCCAATTTCTGAAACCATATTTATTTGTAATAAGTCCATTTTTTACCTTTCGTGGGTAGATTACTAATAAAAGTTAACTTGGTCAAGTATTGACATTAAGGTTCAATCCAATCACCATTTTCCTTAATAAGGTGTATTAACTCATCAACAGCATGTTTACTCGGTATATTTCTTTTAACTAATTCTTTACCTTTGTATAGTGAAATAAATCCTGTTCCTGAACCAACATAACCATAATCTGCATCAGCCATTTCACCAGGACCATTTACAATACATCCCATAACTGAAATTTTTAAACCTTTTAAATGGTTTGTACTTTCCTTTACTAAAGATGTTGTTTTTTGTAAATCAAATTTTGTTCTTCCGCATGAAGGACAAGAAATGTAATCTGTTTTGAAAATTCTGGTTCTAGTATTTTGTAAAATTAGAAATGATAATTCGTTTATTTTGTTTTTATTTTTTTTTGAAGAAATCCATATTCCATTACCCATACCTTCTAGAAATAAAGAACCTATATCAATAGATGCGTCTATTGCTGTTTTTTCAAAATCTTCCCAATTATATTGACCTTTAAGAATTACAGGATTTTTTATATTTAGCTCCTCAAAAAAATCAATTGCTTCAATAAGTTTGTGTCTTGACTCACCCGTTACGTCAAGGATAAAAACCACATTTTCGTTAAATGATTGATTGATGGTATTTTTTATTCTTTTAAAACAAAGATTTATAAAATTTATTTTATCAGACTTTTTTTCACTTTTTCTGTAGTCTTTAACTGAATTAAAAAATGGAAAAGTATTTTTAAAACAATTTTTTACCCATTCTTCAGACTGTAAAATATATTTTTTATTTAAATCAAAATTTTTTCTTTTAGTAGAAAAAATATAATCTGGTGAATTTTCCTCAAATATACTCTCATCTTCAGAAATTACTATCGGTGGGTTTTCTTGACCTATATTATCAACCTCAAATGTTTCTCTTTTATAGTAAGAAAAAGCTCTAATATTATTAAAATTTGCTTTTCTAATAGAAGCTGATTCAATTTTTGAAATAATTTTTTCAGCTGCAGGAATTTCAAACTCTGGATCTTCTGTTAATGATACCCGAATAGTATCTCCGAGACCTTCGGTTAATAAGGTGCCTATTCCTAGTGCTGATTTTATTCTTCCATCTAATCCATCTCCAGCTTCTGTTACACCCAAATGGAGAGGAAAATACATTTTTTCAGATTCCATTACCTTGACTAATAGCCTATAAGCATGAATCATAACAATTGGATTTGATGATTTCATTGATAAGACCACTTGATCAAAGTTTTCTCTAATACAAACTCTTAAAAATTCCATAGCTGACTCAACCATTCCATTAGGCGTATCGCCAAATTTATTCATAATTCTATCTGATAAAGAACCATGGTTAGTACCTATCCTTAGAGCTGTTCCATTTTTTTTACATGAATTGATTAAATCAACGAATTTTTGTTCAATTTTTTTGACTTCTTCTTGATATGTTTCGTCGTCATATTCTTTTATTTCGAATTTCTTTTTATCCACAAAATTTCCTGGATTAATTCTGACTTTTTCAACAATCTCAGATGCTACAATGGCGGCGTTTGGAGTAAAATGTATATCAGCTACTAAAGGTTTAGAATATCCTTCAGCTTTAAGACCATTTCTAATATTTTCAAGATTTTTTGCTTCTTTTATACTCGGAGCTGTAAATCTAACTAATTCTCCGCCAGCTTTGAAAATTCTTATTGCTTCATCTACGCTTGATTTCGTATCTGCGGTTGATGCTGTGGTCATTGATTGTGTTTTAATTTTATGATTGCTACCAATAAATAAGTCGCCAATTTTTACGCTTACAGTTTTTCTTCTCATGCTATCTAACTTTAAAGGTAGTAAGAGACATTAAAGCAAACAAAATTCCAATTATCCAGAATCTTGTTACTACTCTTGACTCTGGCCATCCTTTAAGCTCAAAATGATGATGAATTGGTGCCATTAAAAAGAATTTTTTACCTACTCCATATTTATTTTTTGTGTATCTAAAGTACAATACCTGAATGATAACCGATAAGGTTTCAATAACGAAAACTCCACCAACAATTAACAGTAAAACTTCTTTTTTTAGAAGAATTGCTAATGTTCCTAAAGCAGCTCCTGTAGACAATGAACCTACATCTCCCATAAAAATTTCTGCTGGTTTAGCATTAAACCATAAAAAACCTAAACAGCCCCCAAAAAAAGCAGTTGCAAAAATTGTTAATTCACTAGCTAAAGGTAAATATGCAATATATAAATAGTCGGTAAAGTCAACTCTTCCAGAAATATATGCAATTATACCAAATACGCTTACAGAAATAGCTAATAACCCTGCTGCAAGCCCATCAAGACCATCAGTTAAATTAACAGCATTTGAGGTAGCTGAAACAACCAAAATGATAAAAATTGCGTAAATGATGGGATAATAAAAGTTTATTGATACGTTTTTTAAAAAAGGTACAAAGGTTGAAAGTGTATAATCTCCATAAACGTTTGAACTTATCAGCAAATATGAAATGAAAATACCTAAGAAGGTTTGTGCAAGAAGTTTGTACCTTCCACTCAAACCATCTTTTGTTTTTTTTACAACTTTTAAATAATCATCATAAAAACCAATTATACCCATCCATATCATAGATAAGCAAATAATTTGAATAAACAGATTATTTAAATCTGCTAAAAGTATAGTTGGAATAATGGTTGATAAAATAATTATAACACCACCCATTGTAGGTGTACCTTGTTTATCCTTGTGTGAATTTGGTCCATGTTCTCGAATGGACTCTCCAATTTGTAAATTGATTAATTTTTTAAGGACAAAAGGTCCAAAAATAAAACTAATTAGAAGCGCTAAAATTGCACTTGCTCCAGCTCTAAAGGTTATATATTCAAAAAGATTTAAAAAACCAAAGTATTCTCTAAGTGGTATTAATAATTCATTTAGCATTTTTTAAATCATTTACTATATAATCAAGATTCATACTTCTTGAACCTTTGATTAAAACAGTATCTCCATCAAGTAAAAGTTCTTTTAGTTTTTCTAATAAAGTAAAATTATCATTGAAATGTAAGCTTAAAGTAAAGTTTTTACTATTAGATTGTGCTTTTTTAGCCAGCTTGCCAACAGTTAATAAAATATCAGTTTTTCCAGCTGCATATTCACCTATTTGTTTATGAAAACTATCTTCATTTTTTCCAAGTTCCTTCATATCACCAAAAACAAAAAGTTTTCTATTTTTTTTATATAAACTAAGATGATCTAATGCAGCTTTAACTGATTGAGGATTTGCATTATATGAATCATCAATAATTTTTACTTTATTTAAACTTAAAACAGCACCTCTTCCTTTTGGCATTACAAAATTTTCTAAACAATCCTGTAACGATTTTGTTGTCAAAGAAGAAAAATTAAAATCTTTAATGATGTCATTAGCAACATGATAAGCAATTTCCAAATTTTTTATAAATACATCACTTTTAATTTGTTTTGAAGCAATTTTTAGCTTTTTTGGTTGGATTTTGTCAAAGTTGTATTTCTTTTTGGAAAAAGTAAGTAAGGATTTTTTTTCTTTTTTAATTTTTTCAATTGATCCAAATCCGTCTAGATGTGCAGCGGCTATACTTGTAATTACTCCGTAATCCGGCATAATCATTGATGAAAGGTATTCTATATCGCCAACTTTATTTGCTCCTAGCTCTAAAACATATATATCGCTTTCTAAAGAAAAAGAAAAGATTGATAATGGAACACTAATGGAAGTATTATAATTACCTAAAGTCTTCTCAACAGTGAAATTTGATCTAAGCAAATGTGTAATCAAATCCTTTGATGTTGTTTTTCCATTAGAACCTGTAATGCCAACAATTTTTCCATTAAAACCTTTTAGCCATTTGATAATTAATTCTTTGATAAATGCATTTAAATTTTCTACAAAAAGATGGTTATTTCTTTCATTTTTTGAAGATGATAAGGTAAAGCTTGCACCATTTTTATATGCTTGGTCTATAAAATCATTTCCATCAAATTTTTCACCTTTTAAGGCAATAAATAAATCGTTTTTTTTGATATTTCTACTATCGATCGATATGCCTTTTATTGGTTTATCGAAATTTTTATCAAAGAAAGTCTTAATGACTTTTAAAAAATAATTCTGCTCTTTTAATTCAATTCGCATAAAAGTTGTTAATTATATCAATGTCAGAATAGAAATGTTTTACGCCATCGATTTCTTGGTACTCTTCAGTTCCTTTACCAAAAATAATTAATATTTCTTCTGGTTTTAGATTTTTTAAAGCAAACTCAAGGGCTTCTTTTCGATCATTAAAAGAATAATGATTTGATTTTAAAAATCCATTTATCACATCAGCGTTTATTGATTCGATATCTTCAAATCTAGGATTATCAGGAGCTAAATAAGATTCTACGGTAAATTTTTCGACCACTGCTGCCATTTTTGGTCTTTTAGATTTATCTCTTCCACCTCCAGCGCCAAAAAGAACTTTCAAAGGTTTATTAAAATTATCTTTTAAAGTTTTTAATACTTTCAAGTATGCATCAGGTGTATGCCCATAATCCAAAAATATTAATTGATTACTTCTATTTTGAATTAAGTGAAGTCTACCATTAATATTTGTACAATTTTTTATACCCCTAGATATTGATTTAGGTGAAATATTTATCTCCAATGCAATTGCCGCAGAAAGAACAATATTTTCTAAATTAAATTTACCAATTAATTTTGAATGAAAATCTAAAGTATCTCTATCCCAAATTAAAGTTCCTTTAATACTAAAATCATTTGTGTTTTGAGCTTTACAAAAATAATCTACATTTTCTTTTTTAAGTGAAACACATTTTGTGTTCGATTTCAATTCTGCAATTCTTCTGCCATATTTATCATCAGATATAACTATTGATCGACCATTATCTTTTTTTAGATCAAAAAGTTTTAATTTTTCGTTGAAATATTCTTCCATTGAATTATGATAATCTAAATGATCAAGCGTAAGATTTGTAAAAGCCGCAACATCGAAAAAGATATTTTCAATTCTTTTTTGAGATAATGCATGAGATGAAACTTCCAAAATAACGTATTTGAATTCTTCTTTAACAGCGTGATTTAAAATTTCATATAAATCAAAAATATCTGGGGTGGTTAAACTTGTGTCAATTCCTATTAATGGAATTATTCCACTTGTTCCAATTTGAAGTGTTTTTTTATTATCAGCATCTAAAATACTCTTTAAAATAGTAGATGTAGATGTTTTACCATTAGTACCTGTTATTCCAATCAACTTCATTTTATTTTGAGGATAATCATAGAAATTTGAGCATGCAATTCCTGCTGCAGCTCTTACATTATCAACTTTAATTATGTTATTTTGAGGTGACACTTTATCTGAATCAGAAATAACAATACACGCACCATTTTTGAATGCATCGTCAATAAAATCATTACCATCGTATTTTTTACCTTTAAAAGCAAAAAATATAAATCCTTTTTCAACTTTTGATGAGCTATTTGTAAGACCTTCTACAAAAACATTGGGTAATTCTAAAGGTTCAAAGGAAATCCCTTTTAATACTTTACCTATTTCGATCATATATAGTATTTATTTCAGAGTGTTTAATATTTGGAGGCGTATGAAGGTATCTCATGTAATCATTAAAATCTCTTTGATTCCATGGATCTTTAAAGTAATTATCTGTGTCAATAAAAGTTTTCCTTGTATTGTAGTACGAAAACTTGTCAATTGATGAATTGAAAAAACCTTTAGAATACATACTATTATTTTTCGAAATGTATTTATTAGCCTCTATCCAACCTTCGATGCCTGCATCCAGATAAATAGATGATGATGAACTTAATGGTAATAACATTCCTATATTATTCTTTCTAGCAAATCTATCATAAGATGGAGCACTTAATTTTATTGACTCATTAATAATATCTAGTTCTAAAAAATTTTTTAGTGTCTCGTTAGTATTAATATCAGCTATTAACATTAACTCTAATTCAGAAAGCTCCTCAACTAATAAAGGCTGAATGTTATTTTCAATCTTTTTTTCTGAGTCTTGAGAATGAATTAAATTCAAAAACAAAAATAATAAAATATACCTAATCATCTAAACTGACTTTCATTCTTCTTTTTTTTATTTGTGATCTTCTTTTTTTATTTTCAATTCTTTTAACTTTAGAACTCCTAGAAGGTTTCGTTGGAATTCTTATTGCATCTATTTTAATATCACTAAATAATTTTTCTAACCTTTTTATTGCATCTTCTCTATTTTTTTTCTGTGATTTAAAAGATTGAGCAAGAATTGTTATAAAACCATTCTTTGAAATTCTTTTTTCATATTTTTTTATAAATCTTTGTTTCAAATCATTAGATATGTCAGATTTTGATATATTATACTTTAATTGAACTGCGGTTGAAACTTTATTTACATGTTGCCCGCCTGGACCACTCGATCTTACAAACGAAAAATGTAACTCTGATTCTTTAATTTTTATCATTAAAATAGTTTTATAAAATTTACAGAATTTTTTATGAATAATTTTACAAAACATCGCATATCAGTTTATGGTATTAATGGATGCCATGATGCAATTACATCGTCTATTATTGATGTTAATCAAGTAATCATTGAAAAAAATTCTCCAGCAGATAATAGTAGTATAATAAATGCTGTATTAACCGATGTATCTAAAAATCTTATTGATATAGTAGATTCGGAAAGTTTTAAAAAGTATGTTGACAATAACAGAGCACAAGGTATTTTTATAAAAGCTCAAGCTAAAACTTTTCACGAACTTCCAAATATTGAAAAAGAAAATTCTTGTTTCGTAATTCTCGATCAAGTTCAAGATCCTCATAATCTTGGACAAATATTAAGGATATGTGCTGGTGGAGATATTGATGGAGTAATTGTTACTGATCGAAATAGCGTATCAATGACTAGTGCTGTAGCTCAAGTTAGCCAAGGAGGGTTTTCGAAAGTTCCTTTATTTTCAGTAACAAACATCAATAAAGCTATCAGCCATTTTAAAGATAATGATTTCTGGATAACAAGCTTTGAAAATAATATTGAAGCAAAAAATTGGTATTCCATCGATTTGAAAGGAAGATCTGTTTTGATTTTTGGTGGTGAAGGAAACGGTATTAGTAAGCAAATTCTTAAAAATTCAGATTTTCTTGCAACAATCCCTATGTCTCACAAAATGAATTCTTTAAATGTTGCTACTGCCGTAAGCGCCATTGTCTTTGAAAGACTAAGACAAGTAATTAGTTAAGCTTAGCAAAATCTTCTGTTGCCTTCCAAACTCTCCAAACGTTCTTATAGCAAATTTTTTCAATTTCCTCTTCTGAATAACCTTTTTTCAAAAGATGATAAATAACAATCGGAAATCCTTCCGGACCTTTCAAATCAGTAGGAAGTGTATATCCAACACCATCAAAATCTGACCCGAAACCAACATGGTCAATTCCAACTAAATTCACTACATGATCAATATGATCTGCAACTTTTTCAGAACTTACATACAAAAACCTTTTATCATATTGCTCTCTTTTATATTCATCGTAAGAAGCGTAATCAGTTGGATCTAAATTATTATCTTCAATATACTTTGCTACATCAGCGTCAATAGGAGCTTTGGTGTCTTTTGATGCTTGATCAACAAAATATGATGCAAAGTTTATTTGAACAACTCCACCATTCTCTGCAAGCCTTTTTATCATATCATCATCAATATTTCTTTCCCAATCAGGTGTGAAGTGCCTACAAGATGAATGTGATGCAATAGCTGGAACTTGGGTTACGTCCATGACTTGATAGAATGCGTCATCAGATACATGTGAAATATCTACCATAATACCAACACGATTCATCTCTTTGACTACCTCTCTTCCATAAGCACTAAGCCCATTATGAGTACGTTTGCCTAAATTATATGAAGAATCACAAATTGCATTATCTTCAGAATGAGTTAAAGTAATGTAACTTATACCTTTGTCGTGGAAATATTGAACATTAGATAAGTCCCCTTCTAAAGGAGCTCCGTTTTCCATACCCATAGGTAATGCTATTTTTCCTTCCGATACAATTCTTTCAGCCTCTTCAGCGCTATGAGCAATCTCAAATTTGTCTGGATGATCTGAAACGATTCTTTCAACAATGGCAATTAACTCTTCTGCTTTTTCTTTTGCTCCACCAGTTACTTGGTATGTTGCAGGAACGTAAATAGCCATGAATGGGACATCCAAACCACCTTCTTTTGCTCTGACATAATCAAAGTCACCAGGGGACCTTTTTGAAATATCTTCATAGCCCCACTTATGCATTCTCCATGGTGTATCTATATGACCATCTGTTATGATAAATTTTTGAGATAATTCTTTAGCTTTTTCCATTAGCTGATCATCATTATTAGAGCTACAATTCATAATTATAAGTGATGAAAGAATGATTAAAAAAGATTTGTATAACTTCATTATTTATATCCTTTTTCATTAGGAGGTTAGTAGCGGGAGTAGGATTTGAACCTACGACCTCCGGGTTATGAGCCCGACGAGCTACCAAGCTGCTCCATCCCGCGATCTATTTGTATAATAACTAAAAATTGAAAAAGGAGGAACCTTTTTTTGAAAAAAACATTAACTAATTGAGGAGTAAATTAAAGTTTAAAATTACCTCTTAATTCCTTTCTCTTACCCTTGGTTAGGTTTTAATTTGCTCCTCAACTCTTTTTTGGAAGAGTGTTCATATATTTTGAGATTATTTGAAGCATAACTTCATCAGAACCACCTCCAATTGAATGCAATCTACCGTCCCTAAATTGCTGAGAAACTGGATTTTCCATAGTATAACCCATACCACCCCAAAATTGAAGGCAAGAATCAGATACTTCTCTTATTAGTCTTCCACTTTTTAATTTTGCCATTGATGCAAGCATCGTTACATCCTTCCCATCAACAAACCTATCACAAGCTTTATAAATCAAAGCTCTTAATGATTCAAGCTCAGTCTGATGCTCAGCTAACCTGAAATGAATTACCTGGTTATCTAAAAGTGGCTTTCCAAATGCTTTTCTTTCAGAGCAATATTCAATAGTATCTTTAATACAATTTTCAGTCGCAATTAATGTTGAAGCAGCAATGAAAAGTCTTTCTTCCTGAAATTGTTGCATTTGCATGGTAAAACCAGATCCTTCTTCGCCAATTCTGTATGACTGAGGTACCCTTACATTATCAAAAAATACAGGGGCAGTGTCAGATGATCTCATGCCTATTTTATCAATTTTTTCCCCAACACTAACACCTGGAGTATTAGCAGGAATCACAATTAATGATTTATTTTGATGAGATTGATCATTGCTCGTGTTAACAAGCGTACAAAAATAGTCAGCCTGCGTTGAATTAGTAATCCACATCTTTTGACCATTAATAATGTAATCGTCTCCGTCTTTTGTAGCTGAGGTTTTTATTGATGCCACATCTGAACCACTATTTGGCTCACTTACTGCAACAGATGCTACGTAATCTCCTGAAATAGATGGAGCTAAAAATTCTTTCTTAATTAAATCAGACCCATATCTATCGATTGCTGGAGTTGCCATATCAGTTTGTACACCTATGCTCATAACAACAGATGCATTACATGAATGCCCCAGTGCTTCCGCAAACACTATTGAATAGGAATAATCTAGTCCCATCCCTCCATAATTTGGATCTTTTGTGATGCCCAGTAAATTTAAATCTGCCATTTTTTTGAAAATTTCTTTAGCAGGATAAATACCAGCTTTTTCCCATTCTTCATTAAAAGGTTTTATTTCTTTTTCTCCAAATTCCTTTACTGTTTTATATAATGCATGATGTTCATCTGTAAATTTCATTTTATCTCCTTACAATATTCATTTTTTCCATTCAGGTTTTCTTTTTTCAATAAATGCTAATATTCCTTCTCTTCCTTCACCATCAATAATCTGCTCAACAAAGTTTTTACTGGCATACTCAATAAAATCTTGGTCAATTCTATTATATGCTATATCAAGAATTTTTTTTGTTTCAATAATTGCTTTTGGTGCGCAATTAAGAATTTGTTTTTCTAAACTTTCTTCAATTTCTTGTAACTCTTGATCTGTATCAAATAAATAGTCAGCTAAGTGATATTCTTTGGCCTTAATTCCATCAAATCTTTCAGCTGTTATCATTAATTTTTTTGCGTTGGTAAACCCAGCTTTTTTTATAACATAAGGTGATATTTGAGCAGGGGTAAGACCTACCATTGTCTCAGTAAGTGAAAATTTGGCATTTGAATTTATAACAGTGATATCTCCTGCACACATTATACCAAAGCCGCCAGCCATTGCTGCGCCTTCAACAATCATGATAGTTACTTGCGGTAATGACTGAATTCTTTTCAAAAGTTTTCCAATGTTTGTTGAAACAAAATAAGCTTTTTCTTTTGGCTTATTTGATTCAAAAATTTCATTTATTTCTTTTAAGTTTGCACCTGAACAAAAAATCCCATTAGATCCTCTAAAAGTAATACCTCTTATGTCATCATTTCCTTCAACTATATCAAAAATCTCGTTCAATTCATTTATCATATTTTCTGAAAGAGCATTTTTGGATGAAGAATCATCAAATTCTATATTGACCCATGCTTTATTTTTGCTAAAAAAATTAACGTTGGAAAAATTTTTTTCTATTTTCATCTTACATTCTCGCAATACCAAAAGTATTTGACTTTAATTTTCTAGCTTTAGATTCTTTACATGTTTGTAATAAAAAAGCTAAAACTCTTCTGGTTTCTCTAGGATCAATTATTCCCATATCTAACAATCTTCCCGACGTATAAAATGCACTAGATTGGTTATCAAAATGTTCTGAAATTTCTTTTTGCTTTTGATCAATTTTATCTTGGTCAAAGCTATCTCCTCTTTTTTTTGCAGCAGCAACCATAACTTGAGCCATAGTTGACGATGCTTGCTGGCCGCCCATTACTCCTGTAATAGCATTCGGCCAAGATAATAGAAAATCTGGATCATATGCATATCCGCACATTCCATAGTTACCTGCACCAAAACTTGCTCCAACATAAAGAGAAATCTTAGGAACAGAAATATTCGTTACTGCTTGTATCATTTTAGATCCATGTTTAATCATTCCTGCTTGCTCATACTTTTTTCCAACCATGAAACCAGTAACATTATTCAAAAAAATTAAAGGAATATCTGATTTATCACACAATTGAAAAAATTGTGCTGATTTTGTTGCTCCATCAGTATCAATAGGTCCATTATTTGCAATAATTCCACAAGAGTTACCATTTATATCAGCTTGAAAACAAAGAGTTGTTATTCCATACCTTGGTTTAAACTCTATAAATCTTGAATCATCAACTAATCTTAAAACTATCTCTCTTGCATCATATGGTTTTTTATAATCAAGGTTCACAATACCAGCAAGCTCATCAATATCGTACTTTGGCTCTAAAAAATCGTTATTTTTGATTTCAGAAAAACCAGAATTCCAATCTAAAGATTTAATGACATCTCTAGCTATGTTGATTGCATCAGAATCATCTTCTGCTAGGTACTCAACTAATCCTGATACAGTTGCATGCATTTCTGATCCGCCTAACTCTTCATTTGATGCGACTTCATTTGTTGCCGCTTTAAGTAAAGCTGGGCCAGCTAAAGCTGCCATTCCATTTTTCTTAACACCAATTACATAGTCACTCATTCCAACATTATAAGCTCCACCTGCAGTCGAAAGACCATGTAAAACTGTGATAGTTGGAACTCCAGCTGCGCTTAATTTGGCTAAACCGGCAAACATACCCCCTGCCCTTGCCCAAATTTCAACCTTGTAATTCATTAAATTAATTCCTGCACTTTCAACTAAATGAACAAATGGTAATTTCTTTTCAAGAGAAATCTCTAAACAGCCAACACATTTATCTACAGTTGTGCTTGTAGCAGCACCTGCGTTAATTCCACTATCATCAACCATTATCATGCATCTAACACCATTTATAAAACCTATTCCAGCAATTACGCTAGCACCAGGTATGCTTGTCTCAAAATTTTTATCTTCAACTAGAAATCCAGCCATATTATATAACTCAACAAATTCTGAATCAGGATCAATTAAAGCTTTTAATCTTTCTCGAGGACTTAGTTGATTTCGATCTTCAAATTTTTTTCTTTTACTTTCAGATGCATCAAAACTTCTTTTTTCTAAATTATGCATTTCTTTTATTTTCTCAAGCATTTCTGCACGATTTTTTAAAAAACTCTCTGAATTAACATCAACTTTAGATTTGAATTCTTTTGACATATTATCCCCTATTTATTAATTCATTATAAATTTCTTTTGGCACTGGAATCATCATATCAAGAAGCTGTTGAGCGTATGCCTTACCTTGCGGATCAATATTGAGGCTAGCCATACCTCCTCCACCAAGGGAATTTTTTAATAAAAAATTTAAAGCATGAATACCTGGTACTTCCCAGCATATTACTTCACCTTTTGCTACGTGTGAAAAATATTTTTTAACAGTTTGGCTAGTTAAGTGATTTTTAATATAGAAAAAATTTTCAGGTTTTCTTGAAATAACACCAATATTACTATGATCTCCTTTATCTCCGCTTCTTGCAAAAGCAAGTTTATAAAGAGGAACCTCATTTGGAAAAGATTTATTTTCAACTTCATTAGAAACTTCATCTGTTGTTTGAAAATTAGAATCATAATTATCATCAATAAAAATATCTATGCTTTTTTTATCAATGTTAATTGATGACCTTACGTCTTTTTTAGGAATAAGGAATGAAAAAAGCTTGATTGATGGTGATACTGAAGGTCTTCCTCCAAGCATATTTACAAATCCTGGTGTCATTCCTGTTGAACCTTGCGCAATTTCTCTTGATAATAATACTAAAGCTTCTTTTTGAGGATGAGTTGCAATAATTCTTAATAAAACTTCTCTTGGATTTGGATTTCTAGAATTATCTCCGTACATCGTTTCAGTACCAATTATTGATACTTTTTTATCTGTAAAATCTTGTATTCCCAAATCTTTTAACATCCTAGAAGCTTTCTTTAGTATTGCATCAGCTGTAATTTGAGCTTTTTTAGTTGAGTCTATTCCACCAATTACTACAGATGCTTGCGTCCGATATCCATTGAGATATGTTGCGGAAACTTTATATGTGTTAGTAGGAGGCTTACCTTTTGCACCCGAAACTAGAACCTTATCTTTTTCAATTTCTTTTATTGAAACATCTCTGAAATCACAAGTAACGTCCGGTAAAATGTATGCTCCTGGATCTCCAATTTCATATAAAAATTGCTCTGCAACAGTGCCAAAGGAAACTAATCCTCCAGTATTATCAGGTTTGAACACTGTAAAACTTCCGGTTGAATCAACTTCAATGATTGGAAAACCTATATTATCGAAATCTTCTACTAAATGCCAATCAGTAAAATTACCTCCGTTACATTGTGCTCCACATTCAATGATGTGACCAGCTAAACTTCCAGCAGCTAATAAATCGTAATCATTTGATTTCCAACCAAACTCATACATTAGAGGAGCTAAAGTTACGGCACTATCTACACATCTTCCTGTAATAATAATATCTGCCCCTTCATCTAAAGCCTTTCTTATTGGCTCTGCTCCTAAATATGCATTAATACTCGTTACTGATTCTGGCATTAAACTATTTGTATCAATATCTTTAATTTTGCCCTCAAAAAAATTTTCTTTTTTATGAAAAAGATTGTCTCCCTCTACAATAGCAATATTGAATTTTAATCCTTGTTTATCTGCTTCTTTGCTTAAAGCTTCTCTACATGCAACTGGATTAATTCCTCCAGCATTACTAATAACTTTAATTCCTTGTGTTTTTATTTTACTCAAAAGTGGCGCAGTTTGATTTACAAAATCTGTAGCATAGCCTAAATTCGAATTTTTCATTTTTGCTGCAGCTAAAATTGACATTGTAACCTCAGCCAAGAAATCAAAAACTAGATAATCTATCTGTTCACTATTAACGAGCTGTGCAGCTGCATCATTAGTATCTCCCCAAAATGCAGAGGCACATCCTATTTTAATTTTTTTATTTTCTTCCATATTTCATAACTCTTGAAAGTTCTTTTTTTATGCCTTTTAAATCATTCAACATAATATCAATTTCTTTATATTGATCTTTTAATGAATTCATTCTTTTTTCAACAATTTTTAAACCATTTTTAGCTTGCTGTTTATGATTTGAATTAACATCATATAAATCAAGGAAATCCTTAATTTCTTTTAATGAAAATCCTACTTTTTTTGATCTCACTACAATCTTTAATCTGGTTCTATCTCCATATGAAAAAATTCTAGTATTACCAGCTCTTTTTGGGGAGACTAGTCCTTTTGATTCATAAAATCTTATAGCACGTTCTGTTAAACCAAGATCTTTTGCCAATTCCGGTACGGTAAAAAATTTTTCTTTAGTAAAATTCATAATATTACGTTTTAGTGATTTAACTTACGTTAACGTAAGTTTAAAATGCAAGATTTTTAATGGATTTATTTTTTATGTATTCTTTTTGGTCTAATACCAACTGATGTAACTATGACGTAAGACGTGGAATCAATTTTTTCAGCTATTTCATTAATATCAATAGTGCCATTATCATTAGATCCAAAAATGAGAACCTCGTCTCCATAAGCTATATTACTATCTTTTATATCAATCATTAGTTGATCCATACAAATTCTTCCAGTTATCTTCATTTTTTGATTTTTAAATAAAACGTAACCATTAATATACCAAGGTCTTGGAACACCATCAGCAAAACCTGCTTGAATAACAGCAATTTTGGTATCTTTTTTAGTTTCATATGCGCCACCATAGCTAATTAATGTTCCTTTTTTGACATCTCTAACCTCAACAACAGGTGCTGTAAATGTCATAACAGGTTCTATTGATAAATCTTGAGGTACATCATCAGAAGGAAAAGCACCATATAGTAGCATCCCTGCTCTAACCATGTTAAATCTTGAATTAGGAAGATTTAAAATTGCACCACTGTTGCTGCAATGAATGAACTTTGCTTTTATTTTTAGATGATTTGCAAAATCAAGCACTTTATTAAATTTTTTAAGTTGATTTGTCGCATAAGATAGGTCTCCTTCATCTGCAGTTGCAAAATGAGAATAAAGGCCTTCTATTTCTAAAGATGAAATTTTTTTAGCTTTTTTTAAGAATTCTTCAGCTTTATCAAATGGAACACCCAACCTTGTCATTCCAGTATCAAACTTTAAATGTCCTTTTATTCTACCAGAAAAATTATCTAAGGTTTTAAGATCTTCAAATGATGAAACATTAAGTGTCAGGTTGTTTTTTTGAGCTTCATCAATTCTTTTTGGATCCATTTTAGAATAAATGAAAATATCTGATTTGATTCCAGCTTTTCTTAACTCAATTGCTTCATCAATTGTAAAGACAGCTAGATATCTAACTCCCTCTTTTTCTAAAGTTTTAGAGACTTCTATTGCTCCATGCCCATAAGCGTTAGCTTTGACGGTTGCCATTATTGACAAATCTTTAATTTCTTTTACCAATAATTGATAGTTATTTGACAACCTTTTTAGGTCAATAAAAATTTTTGGACCGAAATAACTCATTAATGGGCCTCGTACCAAGATGGTCCCGATCCAAAGTCTATTTCAATTGGAACATCTAATTTCATAGCATTTTTCATATTCTCAACAACGATTTTAGTAATATAATCTAATTCGTCTTTGTGAACTTCAAGAAGTAGTTCATCATGAATTTGCATAATTAACATAGATTTTAAATTTTCTTTTTTTATAATTCGATGAATCTTTATCATTGCTAATTTTATCATTTCAGCTGCAGTACCTTGGATTGGCATATTTATTGCCATTCTTTCGGCTGCATCTCTTCTAATTTTGTTTTGACTATCAGAATCCCAAACTGCTCTTTTTCTACCTAATAATGTTTCAACTGATTTACTTTCTTTTATATGCTTTTTGGATGTTTCAATATATCTTTCAATTCCTTTGTACTTATTAAAATAAGCATCTTTTATTTGCTTTGCTTCGTTAAATGGAACATCCAATTCTTGACTAAGACGAAATGGTCCCGCTCCATACATAATACCAAAGTTAACAATCTTTGCTATTCTTCTCATTTCAGGTAGTACCTTTTCATCATTATCAACATTGAATATATTTTTTGCAGTAAAAGTATGAATATCCTCTCCATTATTTAAAGCTAAAATAAGAGACTCATCTCCACTTAAATGAGCCATAACTCTAAGTTCAACTTGAGAATAATCAGCAGAAAAAATTTGGTACTTATCGGAACGAGCTCTAATTGCTTTTCTGACCTCTTTTCCATCTTCTGTTCTAATAGGAATATTTTGAAAATTTGGACTACTGGTTGATAATCTACCAGTCGCTGTCATAGTCTGGTTAAACGATGAATGAACTCTGCCAGTTGAGCTAATTATACTTAAAGGAAGCGGGTCTAGATATGTATTTTTGAGCTTATATAGCTTTCTGTATTGTAAAATAAGCATTGGTAATGGATGTTTATTCTCCAGATCTTTTAAAACTGCTTCAGCAGTAGATCTTTTTTTTATCATGGGAAGCTGAAGTTTGTCAAAAAGAATTACGGCTAATTGTTGTGAGGAATTTAGATTAAATTTTTCACCAGCAATCTTGGTTATTTCAATTTCAAGTTCGTCGATTTTCTTTCCAATTTCATTTGACCTTTCCTCTAAATACTCTTTATCAACAAAAATTCCATTATATTGCATGTCAATTAATACTGGTAAAAGATCAATTTCTATTGACTTGAAATAATTAAATAATTTTTGTTTTTTTAAATCTTTTAAAAAAATTTCTGTTAGTTCGATTACAACATCAGCATCCTCAGCAGCATAAAATGATATATCGTCAAGTAATACCTGATCCATGGTAATTTGATTTTTACCAACGCCAATTAAATCTTTAATGGGCACCATCTTATAGTTTAAATGAGCTAATGATAAATTATCTAATTTGTATGATCTTGCATTTGGATTGAGTAAGTGAGCTGCTATCATTGTATCAAATTCAATTCCTTTTAGCTCAATACCATATCTTTTCATAATTAAAGCATCATATTTTATATTTTGTCCTGTTTTAGGAATATTTTCATCTTCTAAAAAAGGTTTTAAAATTCTAACTACTTCATCTAAGTCATTGTTTCCAAAAAGATTATTCTTTTTATCTTTAAAAAGTATTGGAATATAATATCCAGTATTTTTCTTTGTTGAAAAACTAAAACCTACTATCTCAGCTTTCATTGGATTAACTGAGGTAGTTTCAAGGTCAACTGATAACCACTTTCCAGGTTCAAGCGTTTCAGTAAAACCAATTAAGTCTTCAATTGACATTATGTTTTTATAATCCTTCTTTCTTTGAACTGATTTTACTTCAATTGTCTCCTCAGAGCCTATTCTTTTTAGGAGTCCTGAGAATTCAAGCTCTTTAAAAATTTCTTCCAAATCTTTATCATTCATTTCTCTTTTTAAAAAACTTTCTATTGAAGAATCAATTTGAACGTCAGTAAGAATTGTAACAAGCTGTTTACTGAGAAGAGCATTTTCCTTATTATTTATTAGCTTTTCTCTCATTTTTTCATTTTTTATATCATCAATATTTGAGTAAATATTTTCAATTGAACCAAAGTCTTTTATAAGTTTCATTGCAGTTTTTGGTCCAACACCTTGTACGCCAGGAACATTATCTGAGCTGTCACCCATTAAACCTAATAAATCAATAATATTTTCAGGACCAACGCCCCATTTTTCTATAACTTTATCTGAATTAAAAATCTCTTTTTCTCTTTTTCTTGCTTGTGGTGCATATAAAAATGTAGAGTCGTTAATTAATTGCATAAAATCTTTGTCACCACTTACAATATTGCATTGAAGATTATTATCATTACATTTTTTTGCTACAGTTCCAATAATGTCATCAGCTTCTACTCCATCTACTCTTAAAACTGGTATATTCATTGCCTCTAAAAGCTTCCATAAATATGGTAATTGTTGTTGAATTTCATCAGGCATTTCAGATCTATTGGCTTTATAGTCTGAAAATATTTCGTGTCGAAAATTTTTACCTTTTGAATCAAATGCGGTAACTAAGTAATCAGGTTTTTCATCATCAATAATCTGAAAAATTTGATTCGCAAAGCCGAAAATGGCACTTGTAGGTGTGCCGGCTGAATTTGTTAAAGGATTTCTTATAAGAGCATAATGCGCTCTATATAAAGTGGCATAACCATCTATAATAAATAATCTTTTTTGTTCTTTAGGACTCATAATTTAGCGGGT
>CETO01087875.1_pt1 | contig 26388 bp, 19 predicted proteins | sample 531351 | NCBI WGS metagenome assembly CETO01 (sample SAMEA2622678, study PRJEB7988) | marine metagenome | isolation source: saline water (ENVO:00002010), including | reverse complement strand
GCCGGGACGACGGATGGGGCGCAAGGCCGGGACGACGGATGGGGCACGAGGCCGGGACGACGGATGGGGCACAAAGCCGTACGTCATATTTGGGGACAAGTTCGGATTAGGGATAAGTAGAGTGAAAGGTCGAGGATACACAGGAAGAACTGTGCGTAAATAGCCATAGAAAAAAGCGTAGTAATAGTGCTGTGTATAGGAGACAATAAACGCAATGGAGTATTTACCGCAGTACAGCAGGCTATAATGCCGTGAGTGGATGCGTCGCTGATAAGTTCTAAAGGCACAATGAAAATTCAAACATTAATAAATATAGCTCAATCTAAGATTGCAGCTTTACGTTACCCCTACTGTAGAACTAAAGCAAAAATAAGCGTTAAAAAAAGTAAGATAAAACTTGTCGCCATAGCAAAGAACGAAGCTGCTTATCTTCCTGAGTGGATTTACCACCATCTCTATTTTGGTTTCGACAAAATTGAAATCTTCTATAATGGCTGTACAGACAATACAGTGGAACTGGCAGAACAATTTAACGATGAACGCGTTAAGTTTATAAATGCTGATCCGATCTTTTCCAAGTCAAAAATCAGCCCGCAAATGGACATTTATCGCCCTCAGTTTGCAAAATCTCGCGCTGAAGGGTTCGATCACATCATGTTCCTTGATATTGATGAGTTCTGGATTCCTTTTGATTTGAGGACAACAATAAAAGAGTACATAAACAGTTCGCCTTATTTTGATTCAATGTGCTTTCAATGGGCAAACAAAGTTGATGAAGTGGTGCAGTTTGCAAGAGCTATTATGCCTAGTATTTCGGTAGAGCCGGCTAGGCAATTAAAATCGATTCACAAAACATTCATTACTCCTGGTCTAATGAATCCTCACAACGTTATAGACAACTCCCTCATCAGAAAATTCTCTGACGGAAATCCGTTTGAGCCGTCTAATGAACATCATTCCATGGCCCCATCAGCATCATTGCCAAACCGCGCATTTATTTTACATCGAAAATATAGAAGTCAGGTTGAATACGTAGCCCTATTAGGGCGTGGTCGTCCGATAGGTCCTGAAAAAGCTGTTTCAGAGTTCAAAAATAACCGAGAAGGTTACTACAATAAGAACAATGCTCAGGAAGTGGCGTTTGAAAATACGAGTTATCAGACTTATAACAAATACATGACCGAAAATTTAAATCGCAGTCATATTAGTCATTTGCTTGACGAAGCCAGAACCATGGTTGTAAATCGTTACAGCGACGTCATTGAAGCGGTAAGAAATGCTTCCAAAGATGAGTTACCTGTTCTCAACAGGATTTTAAGGCATGTTGATATAGCTGACGTTCAACAAGCGTTTGAAGAGTATAAAAAGCGAATATCATAAAAAGATACTTCAAAACAGCCCGATTTGCTGAGAGGCCATGGCGTCGAAGCTCTCGCCTATAGTTGGTAATATACTGTCCGCAATTGGCCTAATTTGCTTTTCTATATAGTGATCATAGTCCAGTGCGTGGGTTTGATATTCAGGTACTTGTGGCCCACCTGTAGTCATAACGTATCGCACGGCAGTGCGTTTTTGGTACTGTAACTGTTTGCCCAATGACTGGTTTTGTTCATCGGCTTGTTTAGCCGCTTTTACGTGAGGCGGTATTGATTTAGTGTACTCTGCAAGGGGCTTCCTCAACTGTTTGGTGTATACCAGTTGAGCGTCAAGTTTACCTTCGCGGATATTGTTTACCGTTTCACTAATGTAGTCAGCGACTGGTTGCTCAGAGAAGACCAATTGATACAAGGTTTCCTGAAACGTTTTAGCTAATAATGTCCAGTCTGAGCGAACGCTCTCGAGCCCCTTAAAGACAAGTTTAGCCTCGTCACCCTTGCGGATAACGCCTGCGTAGCGTTTTTTACTGCCAGCTTCTGAGCCGCGAATAGTGGGCATAAAGAAGGTTTCAAAATGCGTTTCGAACTCAATTTCCAGTGCACACTCAAGCTCATATTCTTGTTCTATTTTTTGGTGCCAACGGAAATTGATATCTTGTTGTAATTGTTTACCGATGGCGACAGCTTCGCTGTCACTGGTGCAGTTTGCCAGGTGCACGAATGTGGAGTCGGTATCGCCGTAAATAACATCATAGCCATACTCGCGTATCCATTGTGCTGTGGTTTGCATGATAGCGTGCCCCCTTAATGTAATAGAGCTGGCAAGCCGCGGGTCATAAAAGGGGCAACCGCCGCTACCCAATACACCGTAGAATGAATTCATCAAGATTTTAATGGCTTGTGAGCGGGCGGCGTCTTTTTGTTGTTTGGCTTCATCACGCTGTTTCCACAAGCTGCTTATGATTTCAGGCAGAAAGTGATTCTCGCGATGGAACACGGCGCCTTTAAATCCCGGAATGGCGTCATCGGGATGCTTGAGGCCTTCTACCAGTCCTAAGGGGTCTATTTTGAAGGTGCGGATAATTGAAGGGTAAAGGCTTTTAAAATCCAGCACCAATACATGTTTATAAAGGCCGGGCTTGGAACTCATGACATAACCGCCTGGGCTTGCCAGTCCGCCGTTTTCCGGCCTGTTGGGCGAAACATATCCGGCGCGGTGCAGTTTGGGTAAGTACAGATTGATAAATGAGGCTACTGAGCCTCCAGGCCGCCCAATGCGCATACCGGTTAGCTCGCTTCGAAGGATTAAAAAATCAATGAGATTGACCTTGTCAGCAATTTCGATTACCAGTTTACAGTCCTCAAAATTGTATTGGGCAAGACGAGGTTTGTCTTCATGAAAAAGCCGCTTGATGGAGCCCAGCTTATCGGTGTCGGTTATGAGCTTTTGCTTACCTAGCAATTGAGTGGCGACATTATCCAGCGTGAAATTGTCGAACTGATAGGTCATGGTTTTCAAACCTTCAATACCGTCAATGATGACTCGTCCGGGGATATCGACATAGGCACGACCGTCTTCAAACGTGCGAATGTCCAATGCTGTTTGCTCCCGACCTATGACTAAAGGCATTCCGTGGCGCTTTGCTGCAGCGTGAAGCACGGGAAAATCGAATTGCTTGACGTTCCAACCAATAAAAATATCAGGGTCGTAATGCTGTACTGAGTGAATAAATGCATCGAGCAATGCCTTTTCGTTTTCGCACCACACATACTCAAACGGATTACTCTCCGTTGATTCAAACTGATTGCCTGCATCACCAATGATCAATACCAGATTGCACATGGTTGATGCGATGCCAATAGAAAAGAGTTCACCATGCTCATTACACTCAATATCTACAGAGAACATGGTTAAGTGGCAGCGGTATTGTGCAGGCTTGATTCTGGCTTGCGTAAGCGTACCGCTGTTTCGCTGAGGCACGCCTTGGTATTGCACTCCCAATGTAACAAAGCGTTCCATTAAGTAGCGATCCGGCGTTTTTATATCAGCTTCAAAGAGGCATACTCCATATTCTGTGGCAGCTTTGCGCAATTGAGTTAGCTGCCTGCTTTGAGGGAGTTTTACGCTTGCGACGGGCTCGTGACCAAAGGTATACAGGTCGACTGGCGTTATTGTTACCGGTAACCCCAACCGTGCCGCACAATTGGATAGCGCGTCACTGTCTGTCTGTTTTATGAAGCATACCGATGATTCAGTGGGACTGAGCAGCTTTACCGGGCCCTGCTCTGTCGCCAGCCATAATTCGATAAGCTCTTCATTACCGCGAAAAACGGTTCTCGCGGTCAGGATCATACCCTGGCCACCGACAAGCGCGCGCGTCATTGTACAGCCCTTGTGAGGAGTATTTGATTGCAGAGATATACGAAAATGTTAGCGATAATCATTAGCCAAAAAAATAGTTGTTGCGCCTGTCAGGGGGAGACTCGGTGCTATACTGCCTGCTCAATAGTGTAACACGGTAATGTCGATGATAAGGTTAACTTCGCAAACCACACCAGAGTCAGGCGTGTGTACCCCCCTGTGTGACGGTGTGTGGTGGCTACGTATGCCGCTGCCGTTTGAGCTTGATCATATTAACCTGTATGTGCTTCAGAACAGTGACGGGATCTATATCATTGATACTGGGTTAAGCAGTCGAAAAAGTAAGGCGATTTGGCAGACCTGTTTTGAGCAGTTTAAGCAGCCACTGAAAGGTGTGATCGTAACCCATATGCACCCTGATCACAGTGGTTTAGCGGGCTGGCTGTGTCGAGAATTTAACGTCCCGTTGTATATGAGCGCGTTGGAATATTTCGCCGCACGCAGTATCTTTGGACCGAATCCCGGTGCTGATCTGTCTACCGATAAACGGTATTTTCAGCGAGCGGGAGTCGATCAGAGCATTATCGAGCAACACGTGCGACCGCGAGACACCTACACCGAAGGTGTGGAACCATTACCGTTGGCTTTCCATCGGTTGACCCAAGGACAAACCTTAAATATCGCCGGGCGAAGCTGGCAGGTCATGACCTTTGCCGGACATTCGCCGGAGCATGTGTGCTTATACAATGCTACTGACAAGCTGTTGATTGGCGGCGATCAGATCCTGCCACAGATCTCGCCGAATATCGGTGTGTATAGTCAGGAGCCGGAAGCGAATCCCCTGGCACACTATTTTGAAAGTTTAACAGCTCTGGGTGATTTGCCTTCAGATGTACTGGTGTTGCCATCACACAACGTGCCTTACACCGGGGTTTCATTCAGAGCGCAGCAGCTAAGGGAGCATCATGAAGCCCAGTTAGCTGCGTTGGTCTCGTTTTGTGAACAGCCACAAACACTGGTTGCATGTTTGCCCGTCATGTACAAAAGGGAGCTGAGTGGCCGGCACATTTTCTTCGCGGTAGCTGAGTGTTTAGCTCACCTTAACTACCTGATGTACGCAGGACGCTTAACACGCCAGATTACAGATGCCGGCGTGTATGTCTATCAGCACACCGGCCTGAAATCGTAATCGGCTTTTCGAAGTCACATGTGTTTGGGCTTTAGGCCTCGTAATTTCGAAATACCCGACTAATCTGCGTGTTTACTTTGTCTGGCCACCTGATTAGCGGTCTTTGCCTGATCGAGCAGTAACTGGTCGTTAAGCGACTTGGCGTTATCCCAGTTTATGGTTGCCCAGGTGAGTGCCTGAGCTGGCTCATTGGCTAAATGCAAATAATAGAGCGCAACCTCGGCGGCATGCGAAGTGTCCTGATTCAGTTCTCTAAGTTGTACCCGCTGAGCCATCTGTTTTATCCATTTATGCTCGCCGCCAACCTGCTGTTCTGCGAGCGCCAGGTAAAGCAACATGCTGTCATTGGGAACCGCAGTTTTGTCGATGAGTGGTGCCAGGTGTGTCAGAATTTCCTGGCCTTGATTCATTTGAAGTTTGGCTTTCGACCAGGCAACCCAGGTACTCACCGGCCAGTCACTGCGCTCTGTCCTCTCACAATAGGCAATCGCTTCTTCGGGGTTGTCAGTGTACAGCGCCATATCGGCCAACACTTCGTTGATCCAGGTTTGCACCTGCACAGGGGCCCTTTCACTGAAGCGTGTGACTTTTTGCAGTTGCGCATAGTGTATTTCAGAGGGTTTTTGCTGCATGCGCGCTTCCATCAGGCATGTTGTAGCGACCAGTAAGTCAGTTTGTCCTATCAGGCGCTCGCAAAGCAAAATTGCCTTATCAGCCTGTCCCTGATTCAGTGCGACGTTAGCCAGTAGCAGTCGAGCCTGAGTATTGAGTGGGTTCATCTCCAGCAACATCTCAAGCTGTAATTGCGCTTCGTCGAATCGGTGTTCATGCTGAAGTAGTCTGGCGTAAAACATACGCTGCCTTGAAGTGAGGTCGGTCTCCATGGCAGTGTGTTCAAAGTAATTCAGGACTGGCGTTAACCAACGAGCATCAAAGTCCGGTCTGGTGCTGTTTGCCAGCAAGCGCTCAATTTGACGAGGACTGAAAGTAGTTTGAATCGTGCTGTGATCGTCATGCCCGTGCACGTGAGCAAACGCAGTGTTAATTTCGAGGATCAACATTGCGATTACCGTCATGCAAACTGCGGTAATTGAGCCCAGAATAGGAATGTGAAATAGTGATTTTCTTTTCATAGCTGCATCCTGAGGAAGCCGTCCCTGGCCGGTTGGTTAATTGTCTAACAGGTCGTCAAAGTTACCTGGTGAATTGGCATCTTCGATGTATTCCCGTCCGTTCACGCTAACAGGCTCGGCGTTAGCGTCGAGGGTAAACACCGTTCTTACGGTGTCGTTGAAAGACACCTCCAGTGCTTCAATCGTAATGTCTATAAACCCGGTTACCGCAAAGGCGGTGCCATCAGTTACTGTGTAACTGAAGCTGTCTGCGCCGGTGTACTCACTATTAGGGGTATAGGTAAACGCACCGCCTGATGACAAGCTTAACGTACCAAACATAGGACCCGTGGAAACCGCATAAGTCAGTGAGTCGCCGTCAGCGTCGGTCGCATTAAGCTGGTCAGTAATGGCTACTTCGGTTTGCGTTGTCAGTGCCCGTGAGTCAGCTTCAGGAGCCCGGTTAGTATTCTGTGCAGTGTTATCGTCATCAGACGAATCAAAGCAGCCAGTAAGACTCACCACTACAGCAAGAGACAATAAAGATAGTCTTTTCATTGTGCTCTCCTATTCAGAACCTGGCAGCGGCGTAGCGAGGTAAGGGAAGGTGCTGTCCATCATTGACGCATCCAGTGGCGCACCGTCGGTAAATGGCACTGTACCTACGTTAGCGTCATCAGGCGTACAGAGTCCCAGATCTGTATCAGTACCGTTAACCGGGATCGGGTAGCACAAGCGGCCCATAACGACACGAAGCGCAATGTCAACAACGTCATCACCAGGGCGACGGCCGTTGGGGAACCCTGCAAGGTCGTCACCGGCTACGCCTGCCCATGATTGCTGATCTGCCGGCGTCGCCGGAATACCGGTGTTTAATCGCAGCATTTCTGAAGGTGTTACGGTGGCTAACTGATTCACGCCCGGGAAGCCGGTCAGGAACGCGGTAACCAAATCCATACGAGGAATATTAGTTGGAGCCAGCGTGTCCAAATTGGCGCCCAGGGTAGTGTTTACCGCATCTTTGAACAGGATATTCAGTAGTTCCGGCAACGCTGGGTGCGTTACGTAATCCGCAAACTGACCATCGTCTTTGGGATGCGCAGTAGAGAAACGGTCTTTGTCACCAATACCGATTACCAGTTCGTTTACCAGCGGATTTCCCAGTCTTGATACCTGCGTTAGCGGGCCCTGTTGTACATCTGGCTTGCTGAACGTGGCATTCGGGTTTAACACGCGGGCTTGCGGCAAACTGGCTGTCGTCCAGGTGCCAATAGTGCCGTTGCCGTCACCAGTGATGCAGCTAGCATGGATTTCCAATGCAATGCTGGTAACGTTTTTGTCTGCAAGATCGTCATTGCTGTCATCTTGTGTAATGCCGCCCGGGAACCCACCAGCATCGTTAGCACCTGGTGCGCTGTCACCCTCTACCGGTACGTAGTTAACCAGGTCGAAGGTTTTTCCAAGGTTGACCACAAACGGGTCTTTGCGCTGACCGACGAATACTCGCGCTGGCATCTCACAGTTAGGCACAGATACGTTATATACAAACTGGTCTGCGTAACGTGCATATTCCGCGGCAGAGCTAAAGGTTTTATTCCCGATGTAGTCCAGCGGCTTGGCAAAGCCCATGCTGCCTTCAGCACTGAGCATAGTTTTAGTGCCATCGCGCATACCGCCTTCGATCATGGCAAAGGTATAAGACTCTGAAAAATTCGCCGCACTCATGTCATCAGCGCTGATTGGACCGATGTTTTTTAGCGGGACCTTCACTGCTCGTTGATTGTCTGCAGGGCCAATATTTAGCGCGATACCTTCATTGTTTGCTGCCAGGTTAGACGAAAACTGCCAGGTAAAGGTAAGGTCTTCCATTGCATCGCCGTCGTTGTCGATGTGAATGGCGTAAACCGCAGCCGGATCCATAGCGAAGTAGTTAGGGCCGCCATAGGCATCTTGCAGAGGAATATAATTCGCAATCAGGGTAACAAACCCATCGCGACCCTCTTCGTAGCTGTTAAAAGCGTAGAAGTCAGTACTATCCAGCGCCGGCGAGCGGGCAATATTAGGTGCCTCGCGGTGGCTGGAAGCACTTGCAAGTGTGGTAATTGCAAGGCTGCTTAGTAAGATTGGCAAACGTATTTTATTCATATCAAATCCCCATTTGGGTGTGTGTTGTCGTGAGTTCCAATAAGAAGTTGAAGGTGTTTTCAGCTTCTCTTATTTAGCCGTACGACTGAGGGATTCGATGTGGATGCAGAAAATGTTAAAAAAATAATAATTTTTTAAGAGGGCAAATAAAACAATAGTCGAGTGGAAACGATGAGCTCTCAATGCTGAGAGCTCACACGAAATTACACTTTGGTAAGTGGTGAAATGTACAACACTTCGGTGGGAGAGCCTGACGGTGAGCCGCCGAGTGGCTCAAGGCTTACTGCAAGGGCAGAAACGCCGGCCAGAGTGAGTTGTGACGGTCTGACCAACTGTACGTCACCCGTTTTAGGTAACAGGCCAAGTGAAACCGGGGCGCTGCCATCATCCGGCACCATCCATAACTCATAATCTTTATTTTGTTGTGCCACCAGATTACTGGTTGCACGAGTAAAGATATGATTGTCAGACAGCTCAATGAGCCACAAGGGTTGATGCGCCTGATCGGTTACTACGGCTACACTGGAAATGTTTGGCTCTACGGTCGGCTGGGTTAATGGCATTAAAAGCACAATCAGCAGTACCGCCGCCGTACTTAGCCCTGCCAGAACCTGCCAACGCTTGCTGTTGGACTTCTCAGGCTTGAGTGTAACGACATTGTCGGATTGAGCTACCCAGCCTAATTTTTGCTGAATGTTATTCCACACCGAAGGGGGCGGCTGCACAGGCTTCAGACCCTCGCCCAAGCCGTTGAGGTGTTGTTCCCACAGCCAGGTGGTTTCGCGGATGGTTTGATTTTCCATCATCAGGGTTTCGTAGCGTTGGCGGGCTTTGCCTTTTAAGGTACCCAGAACGTACTCCGCTGCCAGCGCATTACACAGTGTCTCTTTGGCATAGTTCATAATGACAAACACCTCTGTAAGCTCACCAAGCCACGGCGGATCCAGCTTTTAATGGTGCCAAGTGGGGAAGACAAATGTTGAACAACTTCAAGGTGGGACAGTCCATTAAAGTAAGCCAGATGAATGGCTTGCCGCTGTTGAGCATCCAGTTCGTCGAGGCAGCGCTCAAGCTTTGGGTGAGAGAGTTTCGCCTCCAACTCGAAATTGTTATCGTCGTCAGTAGCCATACTATCGGGCTCGGTATCTTCAGTCTTTCTTACGCGCTGATAGCGCAGCATGTCGAGCGCGCGGTAGCGGGCAATACTAATAATCCAGGTAAGCACAGTGCCTCTTGCTCTCTGGTAATTTGCTGCGTTGTGCCACACTTTAATAAAGGCATCCTGTGTTGCTTCTTCTGCAAGCTCTTTGTGTTTAAGTAGCTTGAGCACAACAGCAAATACCTGCGGACTGGCAACTTTATATAGCTCAGCGAAATCCTCTCGGTTCCCCTGAGCTGTTCCGCGTAACAGCGGGAACAGGGTTTCTTGCTCCATAACAGCCTCAATGGGTTCTTGCGTTAATGTTCTGTTTTTATCGATGTGTAAAATGACCAAGGCAGCATGTAAGCGTGTCGCACTGGTAAATCACTTTGCACATAGTTATAACGATTCGGGTTGCTGAGTGGATGCAGCTAATGAAGAATTTTCGTCATCCTGTGGTTCTGCCTGTTTCTCGGACAAGGCTGGCAGCAATATTTCAATGACGGTACCTTTACCGGGCTTGCTGTTGGCTACCATTTTGCCTTTGTGATTTTCAATGGCCGTGTAGGCTACAGACAAACCGAGCCCCTGACCCTGGCCTTCCGGGCGGGTTGTGAAAAAGGGTTCAAAAATGCGCCCAAGGTGTTTCTCATTGATACCGCAACCCGTGTCGAGGATTTTTATATGCAGCATGGCGCCGCGTTGCTGAATAGATAACATAACCAACCCTTTGTCGGTGATAGACTGGGCGGCATTCATGAGTACGTTGGTCAGGGCTTGTTTCAGACTGGCTGATTCACAATACCACTTCAGGTTTGGCGGTTCGCATTGCACTTTGTAAGTCGGCGCTTTGTATTGCACGCCAATGAGTTGCACCAGTTGGTTGGCGGTTTCGTCGAGATTCAGCAGGCCCCAGCCGGTTTGTGTATCTTCCGCAAAAGAGCGCAGTGTGGAAACAATCTCTCGCACCCGTTTGAGGCCGTCTTTCGACTCTTCGATAAGCGGGGCGATGTCTTCGCTGACTAAATCGACGTGGTTGGATTGAATAATCTGATTAAATTGTTGCTGCAGTTCGGTATCACTGTGTATTTCTACCAGGTCCCGGCTGGCCTGGCAGGCGTCGAGCAGGTGCTTTGCATACTGTTCAAGGGTATTCAGATTGGCGGTAATAAACCCCATAGGGTTATTGATTTCGTGGGCTATACCGGCGGCTAACTGACCGGTCGATGCCATTTTTTCAGCCTGAATCAGTTGTGCCTGCGCGCGGTCCAGTTTGCCGATCAGTTTGCGTTGCGCTTCGTGCTCGGCCTTTAATTCCTCGGCCAACTGCGCCTGCGCCTTAAAGTAACTCGCCTGTGCAGTGACATCCTGGATCAGGATACAAGCACAGAGCTGGCCGGTGTCGGGGTCTTTGTGTGGCACAATTTCCATGTTTTGTACCATCTGTGTTTCTTCGCCGGTAATCGGTCGGCTACTTTTAAACGGGAAGATATGCGGTCGTTGTTCCCAGTAGCTAAAACTGGGGTGTTTCAACACAAATACCGACTTAATACGCCGTTTCAAAAACTTTATCTGCTCAGGGAACACGTCACCGATAGGTTTTCCAATGGCGTCGTCGCGCAGTTCTGATGCCATGCGATCAAGAAAGAACGCATTCAAATGCGTAATGATATAATCCTGGTTGACTAAACAAATCCCAATCGGGAGTTTGTTGAGTAGGGGGTTATCCATTTCCCGCTAGCCCAGTAATTCATCAATCGTCGAGGTAAGTTTATGCAGTGATGCGTCGTCCAGGCAAAATACAACCCGCATGGTAAACGAGGAGATCTGGATATCAAACTTGACCTCCATAACCAGACTGTGTTGCCAGCCCAGCTGATTAAAATCATGTTTCTCCGGCTGAAACAAGGTAGGCATTTGCAAATTGGTGGTCAGCTCGAGTTGTTCAGACAAACCCGACAAACAGGCGCCGGCCAGAATATTACACAGTTCCAGAATGGTCTCTTTTATATCGGCGTCGGACAGTGGTTGCTCGTACTCCATGAGTTCTGCCACCTCAGCCAAACCGGATTGCGACAAAATGGACATGACCTCGCCATGAATATCACCCATAAACGACTGGCGGGTGTAATGAGCCTCCTGATTATGCCTCACCATATCGAACAATTGTTCTGGAGTAACGGCGGTAATGTTAGGTATAGATATACCTATCTTTGTTTCGATTAAATGCGCAAGACTATTGGCAGCCTGACCCATTGAAATGTTCATGAGCTCTTGCAGGGCGTCTCGCTGGTCTTCAGTGAAAGCAATAGCATCGTTCATAGGTAACCCAACTCGAAAAGCGTCATCGCCAACTCTTCTTTGTCGAGTGGCTTTCGAAGGAACTTCTTTGCCCCAAGGGACATCACAATTCGTTGTTTTTCCGGTTGAAAGTCAGCGCTAATCACAATGACGCTGGGCGAGCTGGACTGATTAGATAAATATTCGAGCACACCCACGCCATCGACTTCGGGCATGGTTAAATCAAGCAGCAATAATTGAAATGGCTGCACCGACAGCTTGTCGATGGCTTCTTTGCCATTAGTGGCTTCTTCAATGGTGACTTCCAATTCTGGCGGCAACGCGCGTATTACACTACGCCGAGATAGCTTGGAATCATCCGCTACCAGTACCGATAAACTCATGCAGCACTCCGAGGCTTTTTCGTTAACCTAAGTATTTGTCATTTTCGTAATCCTGCAAGTTATCTTCGCGTAATTGTTAAAAATTACTGCTTTAGTGTAACTCGTCGGATGTTCTTAATTACTCTATGTGACAAATGTGACTGTTAGTAATTTTATGGTATTTAAGCGCGTGTAATGTATAAATCTGAATACACAAGTATGCAAAGTGATAATGGCGTAGAGGAAGGGAATACCGTGGAGCCCCAGAGTTTTCGGTCCGGGGCTCTGATTGAAGCACAATTAACGACGTTGTTGAATGAACTGCGCGATTTTATTGCCGTCAATAATTTTAAAGTTTTGCGGAGCGGCAGGCATCACATTGCGTCCATCTTGCACCACTAACAATCCGTTCGGGTATTGCGGCCCCAAATTATGAGACGTAGCTGCGAGTCCGTCGGTTTCCGATACGCCGTCGATACCTGCAAGCGGGTTCATAGCGACACCAAATGTGCCGAGCAGGCGGTGATTATCGTCCAGCGCATAAACAGCGAAACGGCTGTTCCCCTGGCTGGATACTATCAGGTAGCGCTGCTGCTCGTAGCGGTAAATATCCATGCCTTCAATATCTGCGTGTACCTGCTCATTTACTGCCGCAATCAACGTGGGGGCAGAGGCATCCGATACCAGTGAACGCTTCCAAACGCCGGTCGACTCTTCACCGTAGTATAGTGTGCCGGTGTTATCGTCAATGACACAGCCTTCAGGCTGGCTGGGCAGGGTGAATTCGTTCAGACGCTGTGCACTTACCGTCGTGTCTTTAATGGTTAGCGCGTAATGCTGAAAACGCCCATCGGTGTCATTCACCACCACGTGTAATCGATCATTGATTAAACCGGTACACAGCCCATACACATCCGACAGACCAGTGGGTACGTTGTCGAGCAATGCGACGGTACCTTGATTGTCGATACTGAATACTGACAGAGATTGTGATGAGCGGTTGCTTGCCACTGCTATATCAACTGTTCCTTGTTTAGTTTGAATAGCCTGGCGCACATCCACATTGTTCACCCGTCCCACTGGCAGGGTTTGACGCAGGCTGCCATCCAACGTATAGACATTGAGGCCAAATTTTTTGTCAGTTCCCAGAATGAGGCTGTCTGAGGGTGATTGTGGGTTTATCCAGAAAGCCGGATCATCGGCGGCATCACCATACCGGTTTACCGGGGCTGTTTGGGCGTCGGCGGTGAGCACGACACTTTGTTTCTCAGGTGCCTTTTTAAACCCTGGTCCCGGTAATTTAACGGCAAACAAGGTGTGACTGGCTTCGTCATAAATACCGGCTTGCAGGCCCTGTGAGGTCGCGGTAACACTGATGCTTTTAAGTTCGAGAGTGTCATCGACCTGCCAGCTTGTATTCTCTGAACCACGCATATGGACGCGGGCTTCATTGGTCGCTACGGTAAAATACACCTCTTTACTCAATGCTGATACGGATTCGATCTCCGGTGCATTGGCAAAATAGTCTAACTGTCGGGTATTTTCACCTTCTGGCTCTGCGGCGTATTGCCATATGCCGATTTCTTCTTCTGCTAAATAGAGCATGCCTGATGCATCGGCAACACTGCAGGAAGAAATATTAGGGCCCACCATCAGGGTGCGTATATCCGTTATTTGCCAATCCTTTTGTCCGGGTAGTAACAGCGAGTGTGTCAGTAAGCCGCGGGCATCGGTGCTAAACACAAACAAATCGTCATTTGATTTTTGCAGGCAAACGGTTTCGCGATCTGCAAGGTCAGCATGCGCAAGCAATCGCGAGTTAAACTCGCCTGATGTTGTATGCAGCGTAAACACCTGCATAGCGCTGGTATTGTTATCCAGCGTGGTGATCACCAATGTCTGGGCGTCCAGCCAACGCCAATCGGCCTGATTAAAGTGACCCTGCCAGTGCCCGAGTGTTTGGTAATCTGGCGACAGCCAGTGTAATCCAGTGTGCTCACTAACAACCAACCAGCCCGATAACGTATCGTTTGCAACCGGTAGTAAGTGTTCACCTTTTACCTGGATTTCGTTAAGTTCAATGGGCGTTGCTGACCCTGTGTGTGCTTGCGTGGTTGCTGTCCCCGAGCAGCCGGTTAACAGCAACCCCAGGCTTAGGGTTAAAGCGGCAAATTTCATTGGGCGGCTTCCTTGTGTGGCTGAAGCGAATGACTGTAAATCACATCGCCTTGGTCGTTGATAAATTGAATCAGTGTTTCCTGAGCATTAACGCTTACCGCAGCAAAGCCTGCCGTTGAGGCGGCAAACCGAGTAAACTCGCGCTGGCCGGTTGGACGAATTTCGGAACCTGCACCGGACACAAAATGCGCCATGTGCTTTCCGGCGGGCTGGTTGTGCTGAAGATCATGCTCGTGTCCGGCAAAATACGCATCTACCTGATACTGCTCTAACAGCGGTTCCAGTACGTTGCGAATTGCTTTATTTTTCCCGTAACGTTTGCCGCTGGAATACAGCGGATGGTGACCTATTACAAATGTCCAGGTTGCGTCCTGGTGTTCGGCCAGTTGCTGCGTCAGCCACTTAAGCTGCGCTTTCGCATCCTGTTTTTGTGTCTCTGCGTATTTAGCTTCCTGCTGGTAGTCCGGGTTCAGTGGGCTGGTGTCCAGAAAGAGCAAATGGACGGTGGCGCCATCGTCCAGTGTTTTCAAGACGCTGTAATATTGAGCGGGCATGTTCCAGCGTCGACTTTTGGCGCTGTAATCGATTTGTGCCTGCCAGTTGCCCCGGTAATCGTGGTTTCCCAGCACAACGTACCAGTTACTGAATAAATGAGGGCCGTGATAGACATTCTCGAAGGCGGTCTGCCAGTAGGGATCGTCTACCGATGCGATACCGTTGTCGTAAAAATTATCCCCGGTCGACACAATCATATCGACGTCAAATTGCCTGGCTGCGATATCCATCCATTGTGCCACACTGCGCTGTGCGAAATGGCCATTGCGGCCCCAATCGCCAAGCACCAGCCAGTTCCAGCTTTTATCCAGCGTGTCGGTGTGCGCTGTGGCAATGACGTGCTGCTGGTAATAGTCGTCGGTATAAACGTCGCCTGCCAGAGAGTTAGCATGCAGTGCAAGACACGCGATGCCCCATAAAACCCGTATTTTCATTGTGTACCTTAGGTATTGCTATGCGTTTGTCAGCCGCTGGCCGTAAACGCAGTCTGTGTTACTAAAATTAGAACGGGCGCGCTGGTCCTTGTGCGCCCGCGCTATTTTCTGGTTTATAGCTGCCAGTTGAAGCCCAGTTCGAACGTGCGACCATATTCTTCATACTGCGCGTTTTGATTGCGCTGATCGAAGTAATGGTAGTAAGGCTCGTCATTGATATTAATTGCGTTGAAGTACACGGTAACGTCATCGTTAACGAAGTATTTGCCGGTAAAATCAAACTGCTGGTGGGCGTCTTCCATGCGAATCATGTCACCGTCGATTTCTTCGAGGTTCTTACTCTTGTAAGCCATGGTGAGTCGCAGGCTGAATTGATTGGCTTCGTAGCCAACTGTCAGGTTGCCCACGGTATCAGACTGGTTAGGCAAGCTGGTTTTGTAGCGCTCGCCGTCGAGTAACGTAGTGGCATTTGAATTTGAGAAAGTGCCGTTAGCTGAGAGCAATAAGCCGTTGTCGAAGGCTTTCACCCACGACAATTCCAGGCCTAACAAGTCGGCGCTTTCACCGTTGACCGGCTGAATGACTTCGTCATAGCCTTCCCAGTCATTGGTACCGGCAACGTCGGCGTAAATCACGAAGTTATCGATTTTCTTATAAAATAACCCGGCGGACAGGACCCCAATGTCGCCCGGGTAGTATTCCAGAGACAGATCATAGTTTGTGGCTTCATAAGGCAGCAAAGCAGGGTTGCCCACTTCCGCTTCACGCTCGGTAACAAATTCGCCATCGTCCTCTTCCGTCTTGCTTTCGATAATCTGGTAGGCGGCGGACTCTTCAAAGCGGGGGCGAGAAATAGTCTGGGTAAATGCGGCCCTTAGAATCAATTGATCCGAAAAGGTATACTTGGCATTTACGCTGGGTAAGAAGTAGTCGTATGAGCGGTCTGCCTGCCACGGCGTATTAACGACTTCTTCTACGTCGTTTTGCTCGTCTTCTACCAGTTCAACACGCATACCAGAGGTATCGAAGTCGGTATTTTCATAGCGGACACCTGCTACAATGTGCCATTGTTCGATATCAAAAGTACCCATAAAATACGCTGCAAAAATATCTTCGTTGGTGTTGTATGACGCACCGTTCGACTCGAGTTCGGAGTCCAGTTCTGCCAATTCCAGTGCGTCGCGATTTTGCTTAAAGTCGCTGCGTAGTGCAGACCGGTTTAATCCCGGCCCGAAGTTGCCCAATCCCCAATCGGGCTGAGTGGCAGCGAACTGAGAGGGGTCTACGCCATCAAAATCACCGTCGAAAATGTAAATGTTGCTGTCGACCTTTTTGCTGCGTTGGCGCACTTTAAAACCGGCTTTCAGCTCACTCAGGTAAGGGTCATTGGCAAAAGAGCGGGTAATGTTTGCCTGAATACTGTTTTCTGTGTCTTCGGTGTAGTTATCTTCAAAGCTAATTTCGTCGAGCTCATAAGTACTCAGGTCGTCGACATCGGCGTTATAGGTCAGGGAGGGAATGCGACGCATCATATCGCCTTCTATGCTGTCGTTTTCAGTAACCATCACGTAATACAGCGCATCGGGTTCATCTTCGTCAGACTTCGCATAGCCCAACTGATAATCAAACAGCCATTCGCCGCGAGTGTGTTCTCCGCCCAGCGCCGCAGTAAAGATAGATTGCGATTCATAACGATCTTTGGATTCGCGCTCGACTTCCGAATCTTCACCATCCAGTACAAACGTATTGCGCTGGCGGTACTCGGCGTCAGAAAACTCGCTGTAAAGGGTGCGCAGGTAGTACTGGTTATTAAAATCTGGTCGATAGTCCAGGTTTACCGCCGCACCTAACCGTTCCCGGGTGATGGTGTAATGGCGTTGTTCTATCTCGTCATCGGCATTGGATTCGATATTGTCCGAACCGAAGTCACGTTCGAAGTAACTTAGCGCGGCAGCAATACCAAACGTGTCATCCCACAGGTTGGTGTAGGTGGCTGATGCTTTGGGGCTTAATTCGTCACGCAGCTGATTCTGACTGACCTGCGCACTGAGTGTGGCAGTCTGGCCTTTGCGGTCAAACGCGCTCACACTTTTTACTTCAATAGCACCACCAATGGCATCGGCGTCCATATCAGACGTAACAGACTTGGACACTTCCAGTGTTTGAATAAGTTCCGACGGAATAACATCCAGTGCTACTGAACGCACACCGGCTTCCGGAGACGGAATATTCAGGCCGTTGATGGTGACGTTGTTCAGGTTCGGGTCGATACCACGGATGCCAACAAAGCGGCCTTCGCCCTGATCGCGTTCTATCGAAAGGCCTGGCAAACGCTGTAATGACTCTGCTGCGTTCTGGTCCGGAAACTGGCCAATGGCATCAGCTGACACAATCGATTTGATGTTGTCGGCCATACGTTGTTGGTTAATTGCATTTGCCTGACCGCTACGCTGTCCGCGCACCATGACCTCTTCCAATGCATCGTCTTTGGCTTCCAGTGTGATCACCGGTGTCATGTTTTCACCAGCGACGAGAGACACAGTCTGGCTAACGGGTTTGGCGCCCAGGTAGGTTACGACCAGTGTGTAGTCGCCCGCGGGCAGGTTAGTAAAACGAAACGTACCGTCACGGCGGGAAAATGTGACTTTGTCGAGTTCTTTGATTTCGATTTTTGCGCCGGCAAATACACGGTCTTGCTGGGCATTGGTCAACTGACCGATAAGGCCGGCATTGTCAGCCGCCACGGCTGAGGAAGCGGCAACAATGGTGCCTACCGCAACGGCTACCTGTGAAATTTTCATAGTCATGTGTGTTCTCATTGAAGAAGTGTTGTAAGCGTTGCGGCTAAGGTAGGAATGAAAAATGACAGTTCTGTGAAACGCATCATGACGTTTTTGCGACAACGGCGCCAAAAAGGACGCTTTAGGCGCTTTGCCCACAAATGTTGAGCCCAAATGACCCCCTTTTAACTCATTGATTATAAATGCTTAACAAGCAATTATCTGATTTTTTCCACGGGAGTTATCACAGTAGTGTCACATTCGTGAGCCAGAATGACCCCTATGATTTATGCAATTCAATATACGCTGTGGTACGTGATTTTTTATTGCTGCAGAAAGTAGGACTTACGAATGAACTTCAGTTTATTGTTTCGACATCAGGGCTTGCTGGCTTTTGTTGTAGTGATACTGACCCTTGCCATGACCTTGTGTACCTTGCACGGTGAGTTAAAACCCATGACCAGCATCGAATGGCTCGATGTCGTGGGCGAAGGCAGCGTGTGTTTGCTGACATTGTGCTGGATTTTTGCGGTTATGATTAGCCGCCCGCCGGGCCAGGTGACCACTTTGCTGGTGGTTGGATTAACCCTGTTTAGCTTTTCTGCCCTGCTGGATGTCATTGATGAGTTCACCCATTACAGCAATGCGGCAACCTGGTTGAGCCTGGTAGAGTCGATTCCCGCGGCAGTCGGCATGGTGGTAATGAGTTATGCGTTATACCTGTGGCATCAGGAGCAACTGGCGCTGAATCGTCAGTTACAACGTCGCGAGCTCTGGTATCGCAGTCATGAACAAATCGATGTGATCACACAGCTGTATCGCGCAGATTACTGGCGTGATCGCGCCAGTACGCTTCAGGAGCAAGGTGTCGACGCGTCGGTGATTGTGTTAGACATCAATGATTTTTCTGAATTTAACCTGCGCTACGGTCACCAGGAAGGCGATCGTTTCTTACGCGAGATTTCGCAATTAATTGTCATGAACCTGCGCGCAGTAGACTTGGCCTGTCGCTACGCCGGGGACCGTTTTGTGATCCTGCTACCGGATACCGGGGTGCCCGAGGCCAGGGAACTGGCAGACCAGTTGGAGCGCAGTATTCGCAATGTTGCGTTTAAAAGTGGCGGCCAGACAACCGCTATTTTCCACTCCGTTCGCAGTGCTTGTGCAAGGCTGAGTCAACACAGCACGTTGGCGGATCTCATGTCCGGCCTGAATCGGCAATTAGATGAAACATCCCGGCAGGTGGCCTGAGCCTGTGCAGGAAACGATACGCAGTAAAAAGTGAAGTGCTGATGCGTAGTTCTGACGGCAAGAATACACGGCTGCTAACGGCGAACGACAAGGTGTTACCGGGGCGACAGCTGGCTGCAAATTTAGTGGCTGTCGCGGTAGCGCGAGGTGCGCCTGAGCACAAATTGTTGCGCGGCACCGGTATATTTACCGACGATTTAGTCGGTGACAGCACGCTAAGCTGCCGGCAAATTCAAAAACTCGCCGCGAATGCGACTCAATATGCCAAAGGCTATGATGTTGCCTTTCGTTTTGGTCAGCAATTGATAACAGGCTCTATGAATGACGCACTGCCGTACTTCATGCATGCCCGTCATTTTGGCCAGTGCCTGAGAGCCTTACCGGTGTTTCAGCCACTGGTGAGCCCGTTTGTATCGGCACAACGGTTTGAAGATGATGACTGCTACTACTATCTCCTTCAGGATGCGATGGGCTGCGGGAAATTGTTTGTCTTCATGGTCGAGGCTTATTGTGCTGCATTGGTTGCACTGGCGAAAATGTGCACGGGGAAACGCTTGCCCTTTCATTTTGATTTTCCCTTCGGCAGGCCACGTCATATTCAGGAATACGAGGAAAACCTGGGATTTCGATTGCGGTTTAATCAACCTGTGTTTGCAATTCGCATTGAAAAACAGGCGATGTCAGTGCCTTGTTTACAACCAAATCTGACCTTGCAAGCCTACGCGCGTCACCGGCTAAATAGGCAAATGCACTGTCGCCGAGGATTGCTCGACAGTGTACGTGCTATGTTGCATAGAAATTCGTCGCTAACCCTGCCCGAAGCAGCGGCCAGGCTTAACATGAGCGCAGCCTCACTCAAGCGTAAACTGAGTGAACATCAAACCAGCTTTAGCGATTTACATGACAATATTCGCAGGCAGCAAGCGATTTTCTACTTACAGGTGCAAAAGCTAAACAATGAGCAAAGCGCGGTAAAAATGGCCTTCAGTGATATTACGAATTTCAGGCGAGCGGTGAAACGCTGGACGGGACTAACCCCCAGTGAACTACGCCAGGTCTGAATAAAAAAGGCCGCATATCCATGCGGCCTTTGACTTCCTGTCGTCTTGCACTGTCCAAGGGACCTGATTAAAAGCCCTTAGGCTTTCATTAATTTGTACATGTCTTCCAGTGCTTTCGGCATGGCGGCAGCATACTTTTTGACGTCTTCAATGCGGCCGGTGCTGACGCGTGACCATTGCTGATAGGTGCGGTACTGGCCGCGGATCAGCACATCCTGTTGTTCCATCGCTTTGCGGAACGCATTGGCATCGCCGTCGTCACCCAGGTTAACGAACACAAAGTTAGTGGTAGAAGGCAGTGCGGTTAAGCCGTTAGCTTTGACTGCTGACATAATGATGTCACGGCCTTCTTTGACCTTGTCGCGCGAGAAGGACTTGAATGCTTCGTCATTGTAGCTGGCAATCGCGGCGGCGAGGCCGGCCTGGTTAATGGAGTAACCACCCAAACCATACTTGTTGATGAATTCCATATTCTCTTCGCTACCCAGCATGTAACCAACGCGCATACCGGCCAAACCGTAGATTTTAGAGAAGGTGCGGGCAACAATGATATTGTGGCCTTCGTTGATCAACGGGATCATAGAGTGTTTAGGGCCGTCTTCGATCAGTTCGTTATACGCTTCGTCTACCAGTACCAGTGTCTTTTTGGAGGCCTTGATACAGAACTCACGTAACTTCTTCGGATCCAGTAATTTACCGGTCGGGTTATTCGGGTTGCATACGTGTACCATGGCGATCTCAGGCGTGATCGCGTTGTAAAGCGCATCCAGATCGATATCCAGTGCCGCCGTGTTCGGGACACGCACAATCTCCGGTCCACCCTGGCGTACCGGCGCCATTGAGGTGGTATCCCAGAACAAATCCGGGCCGAGGATTTTACCTTTGCTGGTGGCAGCAAATGCAGCGAACGCCAGAATCAAACTGGAGCCCGCAGTAATTGAGACGTTTTGCGGCTTCAGTCCGTTGGACTCGGCCAGCATGTCTCGTAAGTACATACCGGCACGGTAGGCGTAGTATGCGCCGCCGTCTTTACTGGCTTCAGCAATGGCTTTTAACGCTAAATCACTGGGTCCATAAGGGTTTTCGTTAGCGTTCAATTTCGCTACGCCGGGTGTTGGGCCATACATAATTCCAGGCGCTTGCATGGTCTTTGCTGATGCAAGGCCTGCCGGGGTAATAATACCTGCCGCGCCTGCTGCTGAGGCAGCTAATGAACCGCCCAGAAATAGTCTTCTTGATGGGTTATAAGTCATGTGTTGTTCCTCTTAATTGAGTGTGGCCGGTTATAATGCTTTGCTAAACATGGCAACGGACACTATTACCAGGTAAACGCCAAACAGACGCTTTAGCATTTTTTCGCTGAAACTATGCGCCATGGATGCACCAATGGGCGCCGTCATGATGGAACCTACGCTGATGGCAATCAGAGCGGGTAGGTTTATGTACCCAACGGTGCCAAAAGGCATCGCTTCCGGGCTGGCGTTCTTCATGAATAAAAATCCAATTGCGCCAGGTAGGCCGATAAGCACACCAACGCCTGCTGCAGTGGCAACAGCCTGTTGAATTGTGCGACGGCACATGACCATAGTAATCACCGTAGGGGTGCCCCCACCGATCCCCAGCAAGGCTGAAAATCCACCAATTACAAAGGCCAGTATGGCTTTCCCAGGACCTTTCGGCATAGAGAAAGACATGCCCGGACGAACCACATAATCCGGGAAAAGAAAGTAAATCGAATACAGCAAAACACCCGCTGCAAATACGATAGTTAATCCACCACTGCTGGTGTGGTTGGCAATGGCCACACCGCTTAGCACGCCAAGAATAATCCAGATAAACCAGGACTTAAGCATGTCGAAATCGACAGCGCCACGCTTCTTGTGAGCAAGTACCGAACGAGCACTGGAAATTACGATGGAAGCCAGGGAGGTTCCGATTGCAACTTTCACTAACTCGTCAGAGGCAGGGGTGAAAAAAGGAAAGACTGCGAGAAGGGCAGGGACGACGACAAAACCTCCACCATTACCAAAAAGGCCGGATGTAATGCCTGCGACTGCGCCCGCAACGCACAAAGTGAGGACGAACCAGACGAGTTCAATCTCCATAACAACAGTGCTCCACTTGTTAAATAAAAATTCGTTTTTTTGTAATATTTATAAAGTAGAAAGTATAATTTTTTGGGCATTTTGTCGCGTGGATCGCGATGAGTGACATGATACAGACGACCAGCCTTGCGGCTGGTCGTTGTCGGGTTAGATCTCAGAAATGATCCTCACCATTAGAACGATGCGTTAAGCTTCATGTAGTAGTAACCACCTTGCCAGTCAACGATAGAATCTGAGCGATAGATACGGCCACAGCAGGTTTCGCCAATGGTGCCTGGGTCAGGGTAGTTGTCGAACAGGTTACGCGCACCCAAAGACACTGACAGTGTTTCATTGATGAAGTAGGTACCTTCCAGATCGAACATGTACTCAGGATCGAACTCCTGAATCTGTGCTACACCGATAGGCTCGCCGGCTTCATTTGTCTCGATGCCATTTGAGTTCTCGTAAGAACCGTAGTAACTCAATCGGGCGGTAACGCTAAAGTCGTCCATTGAATGTTTAACAGAAACTACACCGCGTGTACTCGGGGTGCCGTTTTCAAAGTCAAAGCGGTCTTCCAGATTGAATAAGTCACCTGGGTCGCCATCAAACTCGTTGGTACCGTAGTTGAATGAAGCGGTGATCATGGTGTCACCCAGTTCAGACTCCATGCTGTATGTGGCAACAACATCCACACCTTCAGTTACTGTGTCGAAGGCATTCTGGAAGAAGAACACACCACCGATAGTGTTAGCACCAACTACACCCGCAGCATCCAGTGCCAGGTAGTTGTCATACGCTTCGCCTGAAGTCGGATCCGTTGATACGTCCATGGTTGAGATTGCGTTAACACGGTCTTCCAGCAGAATGTGGTAGTAGTCAACGGTCAGGGTTAAGCTGTCAAACTCAGCGGTTAAACCAAAAGTAAAGTTGGTTGATGTTTCTGGCTTAAGAATTTCAGCACCCAATGCCTGTGCTACTACACTGTTCGCGGGGAACAAACCGGTTGCAACAGGGAAGCCGTTAGGCAGACGGGTTGATACGTTGGTGGTACCTTGCTGACCTGGAGTAGGAGCACGGAAACCAGTACCGTAAGATGAACGCAGTGCGATTTCGTCAGTCAGCTGGTAAATACCAGCAATTTTGTAAACCACTTCTGAACCGAAGTCAGAGTAGTCTTCGTAACGAATCGCCGCCTGTGCGAACAATGCGTCAGTTAAATCACCAGAGATATCACCGTATACCGCGTAAGAATCACGCTCGTATGTGCCGATAAACTCGTCCGAGTAACCAGGGAAACCGTTAGAGCCTACGCCAACCGCAGTGTAAACCGGGTCGCTTGAATCGCTACAATCCAAACCATTTGCCACAGCTGCTGCAACTTGCTCGTCAGTAGCCAGACCAAAGCCGTTGTCAACGCGAGAACACAAACCGTATGGATCAGGGATTGAGTGAGGGCCAACAGCATAAGAGGCTTCGTCACCCTGAGAAATTTCGTAAGACTCTTCCATGTAGCTCAAACCAAATGCGAATACGTATTCAGCAAGGTCATAAGTAAAGTCAGCCTGGAATTGCAATTCGTCGTTGCTCAGGTCTCCGGGGTGGAATTTGGTTGGAGACTCAGCGCCCATTGATGGGTTGATAGTGTTAGCCAGGGTGTATGAAATTTCGTTGTAACCGTAACGACCACTGATGTCATAACCCAATGAACCCGTCATGCCTTTTAAGCCAGCAGCAAATGAGTAGTCGGTGATGTCACCAAAGAAACGAGGTGTGAAACCACCTGGGAATTTTTCTAACGGAGAGTAGATTGTGCCGTCGATTTCACGCAGGTCTTCGATGGTACCGTTACCTGGGTAACGGTAGAAGAATGAGCCGTCACCCTCGCTTTCCGAGTAGTTCGCGAAGCTGTACAGTTCCATATCGCCAGACAGCGCATAACCTGCGTTCAGGAAGACTTTTGCACCGCTATAGTTTGGTTGACCCCAAGGCTGGACTTCACCGTCAGTACCGTGTACTGATTTACCCATTGCTTCTGCATCTGCAATATACTCAGCTGACTGGTCGTCTACACAGAACCAGCTTTCACAGTATTGCTCGCCGCGGTATGTTGCTTCTGAGTCAGTAACTTCTGCAGAGATGCTAAGGAAACCGTCATCACCCAGTGAGAAACCTTTGTTTCCGCTGATAGTGTACTGTTGACCGTCGCCTTCATAATACTGACCTGCATCTAAGGATACTGAGCCACCTTCAGCGTTGTTTTTCAGCTGGAAGTTGATTACCCCAGCGATAGCATCTGAACCGTACTGTGCAGCAGCACCGTCACGCAGTACTTCTACACTGCCTAGTGCAGCTGCAGGAATGGTTGCAAGGTCAGGACCCTGGGTACCAGAACCACCGATTTGAACCAACGCAGCACGGTGACGACGTTTACCATTTACCAACACCAATGTTTTGTCGGTAGGCAGGCCACGCAGTGATGCAGGACGAATGAATGTACCACCGTCAGAAATTGGCTGACGGCTTAGGGTATAAGAGGGAACCAGCGTCATCATGATGTCGTTCATATCAGATGAGGCTACGCCGTTAATGTCATCGGCGGTCAGTACGTCTACCGGTACTGGCGAGCTGGTAACGGAACGAGGAGCACCACGCGCACCAACAACCGCAATTTTTTCAACGTTTTCTTCAGCGGCTTCTTCTGCCATTGCAGAGGTAGCCACTGTCATTGATAGCGAGTAACCGGCAAGACCTGCCAGCACTGCTGCATTTAATTTATTGAGTTTCATCATGTGTTCCCTAAATTGCCATATCGCTATGATCTTTTTAGGTGCATGCGCGCAGAGCGTGAAATCACGCTGATGGCCAAAATTGCCCCAAAATGGTACGCGTAAGCACCAAACTTAAACATTTATTGAGCTTAGTGAGGACGACAACACGCGCCATCGTCTGTAATGAGACTAAAAAAAGAGCACGGTAGAACGGAAGAAAAAAGAATATTGAGGGTTATAGCTAAAATATTGAGCCCTGGATTAAGCTTAATGAAATCATGAGCTTAGAGGTCGGTTGGTACAATAAAATATTTTATAATAAATACGTTTGACACAATAATTTAACAAGCAGGCACTGGAACCTGACCAGTTGGTGGCATGTAACTTGCTGAATTAGAATGGAAAAAGCCTGGTATGTTGATCTTTAAAAGGTTTGTTACAAATCGATTATTTCGCATACTAAAACGAATGGTTACACTTGAAGAGTTGTTATCGAGCATGAATTCTAAACAGCTACAGTATTTTCTGGTCACCGTGCAAAAAGGAAGTATTGCCGCTGCAGCAAGAGAACTGGATATTGCCCAGCCAGCTATAAGTCAGCAGCTAGCTAATTTAGAACGAGAAATGGGAAGCGCACTATTTGAGCGCAGCTTTAAGGGCGTTAGCCTGACTCCAGCGGGAAAGTTGTTTGAAAAACACGCCAGAAAACTCATTGATGACATAAACAACGCCAAGATGGAGTTGCAGCAACTTGCCGCTGTGCAGCAGGGTAAAGTACGGGTTGGTATGCTGCCGTCCATAGGTAACGTGTTGTCAATGTCGCTGATAGCGCAGGTAACACGTTGGTATCCGCAGTTAAAACTAGAGATCAGTACCGGCCCGTCCTACGCGGTAAAGGAATGGTTGCAAAGCAATCAGGTTGATATTGCGCTGACTTACGAACAAGAAGTCGAGCCCAGGTTTATGACGGTATACCCATTGATTGAAGAATTCATGTATCTGGTGGTAGGCGTTAATGAGGCATCCGACAATTACACCTCCCTAAAAACCAGAGAGACGATTCAATTTTGGGAATTGAGTCAGTACGAATTACTCACGCCAGGTACCAAGGATGCGCTGGGGCGGCTAATCGACAAGTACGAGCGTGAAACCGGCGTAGCATTAAAACACGATAAAGCTTACTCGGGTCAGCTAATGACCGGGCTTCGCCAGGTTATTCAGGGCGAAGGGTTAATGATTCTGCCGTCTTCTGCGATGTATCATCTGGAAGACAGTAAGGTAGT
>CETO01088844.1_pt1 | contig 26844 bp, 21 predicted proteins | sample 531351 | NCBI WGS metagenome assembly CETO01 (sample SAMEA2622678, study PRJEB7988) | marine metagenome | isolation source: saline water (ENVO:00002010), including | reverse complement strand
TAATACGTAATAATCAGCACTTTTTTCACTCTAATATTTTTATAATGGAACCTAAATTTAACATGCAATAAAACGCAAAAAAGATCTCTTAGATTTATAGCTTCTGTCTACTATCATATTCCATACATAATTTCATACATAGGAATTAAGTAGATCGTTTAAAAGAGCCATAATGATACTTTATTATACTACATGCCTTTGCGATATGCAAATACCAATCCCCCAAGTATTAAAATCACCAAAATAAGCGTACTGGCTAAAGCTATTGTGCCGCCGGTTTGAATTACTTCAGGTTCGAATTTAAAAGTCACCGTATGCTCTCCCTGTGGTATGTTCATTGCTCTAAGCACGTAATCTGCACGCACATGCGCTGCTTTCTCTCCGTCGATATACGCTTGCCAACCCGGTTGATAGTACATTTCGGAAAAAACGGCCAGCTGCCTAATGGAAGCTTTGGTTTTATAAACCAATTCATTAGGTTGTTCACTTACCAATTCTATAGTACCAACTTCGTCATAAACAAAATCCATTTTGATATCGTCTTTAAATCGATTATCAATCACAGCAGTATCTTTAAGGTCTACCTCCTTCAAGCTTAAAATTTCGGCATTGGCATCCGCTACCCAGTCAACATCACGAACAAACCATGCATTGCCGTATACACCAGGATTTTGTTGCGCCTGCACTCCGTTTTCTGTAGGCACAATAAAGTATTTCACATTTAACATATTTAAAATCTTCATGTTATTTTGTGAAATATAAAAATCATATAAATCCTGTAATCTTCCTGGTTTTGCAGCGTGATAACCACCTATACTATGATGAAAATATGAGGCTCGGGAACTTGTTAATGGATCAGCGCTAAAATCGAATACGCGATATCTGGAACTATCTTGCATAATTTGCTGATCGGCCGTATTTGGTTGATAGGGCTGTTCCATTTTACGAGCATTTACAAAATCGTCTCCGTTTACATAACGTCTCGCTATTGGAACCAAATCGGCTAAAAACAATATTGCAAAACCAACAAGGATTAGTTTTTTAGAGATTTTTTCCTGAAGATAAAACCAGATTAAAAATACACTTAATGCCACAAAGATAAAACTACGAATAGCATCAGCGACTAACATCGACTGGCGATCTTCTTTAAGAGCATTCATTAGATCCATCCCCAATTGTTGTCGCAATTGTGCGTCCCGTAATCCACTAAAATCAAATAAAATCGAATTAAAAAGAATTAAAACAAGGGCTAATCCCGCAGTAATAATCGAACTCCATTTTAAAGCTTCGATTTTCTCTTCCTTAGTATGTTTGTTAGCAAACAAGCAGGATAATCCTACAATCGCCAATAAAGGAACACAAAGCTCTACAATCACCTGAATAGAAGAAACCGCTCTAAATTTATTGTATAACGGTACGTAATCGATAAAGAATTCAGTAAAAAATGCAAAATTCTTTCCCCAGGAAAGTAAAAGAGTAAGTACAGTTCCGCCTACTACCCACCATTTTAATCGTCCTCGAATTAAGAATAGTGCAAAAATAAATAAAAATAAAACCGTAGCACCAATATATGCGGGGCCTGCAACGATAGGCTGTTGTCCCCAATATGTTGGGGCGTTTTCAGTAAAGTTCTTGGCCTGAATGGGAGATACTCCCATTTTTTGTAATTCTGAATATAATGCCGAATCTTCACCAACATCCTCTGCACCGCTACCTCCCATAAAACCAGGGACAAAAAGATCTAGAGTTTCTGCAATTCCGTAGCTGTACGTTGTAATATAATCATAGGTTAAGCCGGCCTCAGGTTTATCGTCACCATTTGGTGTAATTGTTAGACCGGTATCACCTCTAGTACTATGGCTGGTATATTCTTGTGTTGCTATAAGGTTTGTTGCATTAGTTCCTATAGCTAGAATAACCGCAACAATCATCACTCCCAGGGCTTTAAAATATTGCGGGATCTTTTTCTTTTTAAAGGCATCAATCAGATAAACGATTCCTAAAATAATGACTAAGAGAAGTAAGTAATACGTCATTTGGAAGTGATTCGCCTGGATCTCTAAAGCCATAGCAATAGCCAGCAAACTAAATCCCCCTATCAGTTTTTGTCTAAAGGTGAGTATAATTCCTCCTAAAACCATTGGCATATAAGCAATAGCGTGGGCCTTAGCATTATGGCCTACCCCAAGAATAATGATAAAATAAGTGGAAAAACCAAAGGCAATGGCTCCTAAAAATGCGAGCCTATAATCTAATTTTAAGCATAAGAGCAAGATATAAAACCCAATAAAATATAGAAATAAATAATCTGCAGGTCTGGGTAAAAATCGTAAAACTGAATCTAACTTTTTAATGTAATTATGTGGATAATAAGCACCAAGCTGATAGGTTGGCATTCCGCCAAAGGCAGCATCCGTCCAATAGGGTTCTTCGCCAGTTTCTGCTCTAAAGTCTGATTGTTCTTTAGCCATTCCTATGTACTGGACAATATCACTTTGGAAAATTTCCTTTCCTTTTAAAACAGGATTAAAATAAAAAAGAGCGATTGCCACAAATCCCATAAAAACCAGAAGATGAGGAAGAAACTGTTTTAACTTAGCCATTTACAGATTATTTTTTGCTTCCTGAAAAAGGAAACGCACATATTTAAGAATCCCGAAATTAATCAATTTCTTCGTAATCGATATACTCACCAACCTCTTTGTTTGATTTTCTACGATTTCTTGGTTTTTTATTGATACTCACATTACCCTCCCCGGTAGTATTTCTTTGTTGTGCATTTTGCTGTCTACCATTAAATTGTTGATTGAACTGCTGCTCAAACTTCCTACCCATCTTTTTCATCGCATATTTTAGCAACATGGGACCAAAATATCGAAGTATTATTTTGAAACCGAAGTATACTAACAAAATAATAAGTATCGTTTTTATAACTCCGGAAAAATCTGCCTGAAACATAAAACTCTAAATTTTAGCAAAAATAAAAATTAAGGTTCAGAATCGGAATCTATGTGTCTTAAATAAAAAATAAATTCAATTATATTTGAACATCATGAAACTCCAGGCAAGCCCACAAGATATGAATCAAAAAACCGTTTTTACAATCTCGAAGCAAGCCTCTGAACATTTAACCTCGATTATCGAGTAAAACCTACTAAACATGCAAAAACTAAAGGCTTTTGTACTATTACTACTAGCTAGTTCAGCTATTTGTAACGCCCAATTTACCGAAACCATTAATTCAAACCGACCAGGACAGTCCCAGGGCGCTTTTGCGGTCGGGACAGGAGTTTACCAACTGGAGGCAGGCGGTTTTTACGGAAACGATACCCACGAACTTAGAAAAACAGATACCGATCTGTACGGCGCTAACTATATGCTTAGGGCAGGACTTCTTACCGATATTTTAGAATTAAACATTCAGGGAAGGTACCAGGTAGAAGAAACAAGGATTTTTCAGGGAGGACAAAATCGAACTTACGAAAGGAATAATTTTCCATTTAATACCATAGGAGCAAAATTATTGCTTTACGATCCTTATAAGAATGGTGATAACCGCAGAGAAATAAATATTAGAAGTTGGGATGCCAATCAAAAGCTTGACTGGAGAAGATTAATCCCGGCTGTTTCTTTATACGGTGGCGCTAATGTAACCCTACAGGATGAAAATCCTTATAGATTTGTAGGAGAAAGTAAATATACACCTAAAGTTACCTTAATTACGCAACATAACTGGGGACCTTGGGTTTGGGTCATGAATTTTACTGCTGAAAAATTTACTGAGACCTACGCCAATTATGAATTTATAGGTACACTAACCCACGCCTTTAGTCCGAAATTTGCTGTTTTTGGGGAGTACCAGGCGATTATTGGTGATATATATGCCGATGATATTTTTAGAGCCGGTGGTGCGTACCTGATTACCGATTATTTACAATTAGATGTTGCAGGACTTACCAATGCCAAGGATACACCTTCCAGATGGCAAATACAGGCAGGCTTATCGGTGCGTTTAAATTTCCATAAGGATACCGAATTTAAATCGCTATCTAAGGAGGGAGACAAGAGAAAAGCCAGAACCCAAAACCAATATGATTTCTAGAATTCATTAAAAATAGGCATAAAAAAACCGCTAAAGAAAATTTAGCGGTTTTTTTATACTATTGTGATGATCTGTTTTATTAAGCTTTATTAGCCATTGCCGCAGCTACAGATGCTGATAATCTTTTATATGTTCCGTTCTCAAGGCGCTCTCTAATAGAAGAAAAAGCCTCTAAAGTTTCTTCTACATCCTGTAATGTATGAGTAGCGGTTGGGATCATTCGTAATAAAATTAATCCTTTTGGAATTACCGGATAAACTACAATAGAACAGAAAACTCCGTAATTTTCACGAAGGTCTTTTACCAAAGCCATAGCTTCAGGAATACTTCCTTTCAGGTATACCGGGGTCACACAACTTTGTGTAGTACCAATATCAAAACCACGATCTTTTAATCCGTTTTGCAGTGCATTTACATTTTCCCATAACTTATTTTTAAGCTCTGGTCTTGTTCTAAGCATTTCAAGGCGTTTAAGCGCTCCAACCACTAATTGCATTTGCAGTGATTTAGCAAACATCTGGGATCTAAGATTATATTTTAAATAATCGATAATTTCCTTATCACCGGCAATAAAAGCGCCCGTACTTGCCATAGATTTAGCGAAAGTGGCAAAATATACATCGATATCATCCTGCACTCCCTGCTCTTCTCCTGCTCCTGCTCCGGTTTTTCCTAAAGTTCCAAAACCATGTGCATCATCTACAAAAAGACGGAATTTATATTTTTTCTTAAGCTCTACAATTTCTTTAAGTTTTCCCTGCTCACCACGCATACCAAAAACACCTTCAGAAATTAAAAGGATTCCTCCTCCTGTTTGTTCTGCTATTTTAGTAGCTCTCTGCAGATTTTTTTCGATACTTTCCATATCGTTGTGCTTGTAGGTAAAGCGTTGTCCTAAATGAAGGCGAACACCGTCTATAATACAAGCATGAGCATCTACATCGTAAACAATAACATCTTGTTTAGATACCAGCGCATCAATAGTAGATACCATTCCCTGGTATCCAAAGTTTAAAAGATAAGCAGCCTGCTTGTGTACAAAAGAAGCCAACTCGTCCTGAAGTTTTTCATGCAAACTTGTATGACCACTCATCATCCTTGCTCCCATAGGATAAGCAGAACCCCACTCGGCCGCAGCCTCGGCATCTACTTTTCTAACCTCTGGATGATTGGCAAGACCTAGATAGTCATTTACACTCCATGTGATCACATCTCTCCCTCTAAACTTCATTCTATTAGAAATAGGTCCTTCCAGCTTTGGGAACACGAAGTATCCTTCTGCCTGCTCTGCCCATTTTCCTAAAGGCCCTTTATCCTTGTATATTTTGTCAAACAGATCTCTCATTGAATATTTTTTATACGAACCGCAAAAATACTGAAATTCGGTTCAATTCTACAAAGTATTTTGTATAGCTTTTAAAAAAACAAAGCATCCTCTAGGTAGAGGATGCCTTGTTTTTTTATATATTTAATAGTAAATGCAAAATATTACTTGATAAATTCTATAGCTCTAACCTCAGCTTCATTTTTGGTATCAAAAAATCCCTGTTCTTCCATCCAGTCATCACTATAAATTTTACTCATGTATCGGCTTCCGTGATCTGGGAACATAATAACTACTTTAGAATTTTCATCAAATTCGCCTTCCTCTGCCAATTGCTTTACACCCTGTGTTGCCGCACCGCTGGTATAACCTACAAACATCCCTTCGGTTTTTGCAAGTTCTCTGGCAGTATGGGCACTTTCTTCATCAGTCACTTTCACAAAACGATCAATAGCATCAAAATCCGTAGCGGTAGGAATTAAGTTTTTACCCAAACCTTCAATTCTATATGGATAAATTTCTTCAGCATCAAATTCTCTGGTTTCATGGTATTTTTTTAATACTGAACCATAAGCATCGATCCCTATAATATTTACGTTTGGATTTTGCTCTTTAAGATATCTGGCAGTTCCAGAAATGGTTCCTCCAGTACCACTACATGCAATAAGGTGTGTTATTTTACCTTCCGTCTGGCTCCATATTTCTGGACCGGTAGACTTATAATGCGCTTCGGTATTTAAATCGTTGAAGTATTGATTGATATACACAGATCCTTTAATTTCTCGATGAAGCCTTTTAGCCACTTCGTAATAAGAGCGCGGATCGTCTGCTGCCACATGTGCCGGGCAAACATACACCTTAGCTCCCATAGTTCTTAGCATATCGATTTTGTCTTTCGAGGCTTTAGAGCTCACAGCCAAAATACAATCATAACCTTTAACCTGGCTCACCATTGCGATACTGAATCCTGTATTACCAGAAGTGGTCTCAATAATGGTATCTCCGGGCTTTAATATTCCTTTGCGCTCTGCTTCTTCAATAATATATAAAGCAATTCGATCTTTAGAGGAGTGCCCCGGATTAAAAGCTTCTACTTTAGCGTAGAAATCTCCTTTGAAACCTTCAGTGATCTTATTAAGCTGTACTAGCGGTGTCTTTCCTATAAGCTGTAGAACATTATCGTACACCTGCAAATCTTCTTTCATAAATGAAGTTCTTTACGTTTTAAGGTTGGCTTTTTTAAAGCCGGGAAAAATGTTTCAAAACCGTTCAAAGTTAAGGCAAATTTTTTTAATTATTCCTTAATTCCAACTAAATCGAACAAAAATGCATATTCTTCGGCAACTTCCCTAAGTGCTTCAAACCTTCCTGAAGCCCCGCCATGGCCGGCATCCATGTTTGTGTGTAATATCAAAAGATTAGTATCGGTTTTTAACTCTCTTAGTTTAGCGACCCATTTTGCTGGTTCCCAATATTGTACTTGTGAATCATGCAAACCGGTAGTTACTAACATATTAGGATAATCCTGAGCTACTACATTATCATACGGAGAATACGATAACATATACTCATAATAATCTTTTTCATTAGGATTTCCCCATTCATCATACTCCCCTGTTGTTAACGGGATACTATCATCTAACATGGTTGTTACCACATCTACAAATGGAACCGCTGCAATAACACCCTTATATAAATGTGGAGCCATATTTATTACCGCTCCCATCAATAAACCACCGGCAGAACCTCCCATAGCGAATAATTTTTCTTCAGAAGTATATTTTTCGGCAATAAGGTGCTTCGAAACATCTATGAAATCGGTAAATGTATTTCGTTTGGTAAACAACTTGCCATCTTCATACCAGTTTCTGCCTAAATATTCTCCTCCACGTATATGTGCAATGGCATATACAAATCCGCGATCCAGTAAACTTAGTCTTACGGTTGAAAAATAAGGATCGATTGTTGAACCATAGGAGCCATAGGCGTACTGCAGCAAAGGATTATTTCCATTCTTCTTAATTCCTTTTCTATACACCAAAGAAACCGGAACTTTTGTGCCATCCTCGGCGGTTGCCCAAATACGCTCTGAAGTATAATTCTCCTTTCTGAATTTACCACCTAAAACTTCCTGCTCTTTTAATACCGTTTTTTCTTTGGTAACCATATTAAAATCAACTACAGATGTTGGTGTGGTCATCGAATTATAAGTGTATCGAAGCACTTGGGTATCAAAATCAGGGTTTATAGAAGTAAACGCCGTATAAGTTTCATTGTCAAACGGAATAAGATAATCATCACTTTCGTCCCAACGAATAATCCTTATTTCATTAAGTCCGTTTTTACGCTCCCCAATCACCAGAAAGTCTTTAAAAATGTCGATATCCTCTATAAGTACATCTTCACGGTGCGCAATCACATCTTCCCAATTTTCTTTTTCAGTTGCTGAAACCGGGGTTTTCATAAGCTTAAAATTACGGGCTTCATCTTTATTAGTAAGAATATAAAAATGCTCACCAAAATGAGAAATACTGTATTCTAATCCGCGTACCCGTGGCTGAATTATCTTAAAATCACCTTCAGGTTTATCTGCTTCTAAGACACGATACTCTGTAGTTAAGGTACTATGCGACCCAATAACGATATACCTTTTAGATTTCGATTTATAAACATAGGTATTAAAGGTTTCATCATCTTCCTGATAAACCAATTGATCTTCTGCCGGATCTGTACCTAAAATATGTTTATAGATCTGAAAGCTTCGCAAAGTTTGTTCATCCTTCTTTGTATAATACAAGGTTTTATTATCGTTTGCCCAGGTAGAACCGCCGGTAGTATTTTCAATTTTTTCAGGATATAATTCTCCGGTCTCCAAATTCTTTACCTGGATGGTATATTTTCTACGACTTACGGTATCTGTTCCAAAAGCGACCATTTTATTATCGGGGCTAACATTTAAACCGCCTAAACGATAATAATCATAACCTTCAGCCATAATGTTTACATTAAACATCACTTCTTCGGGGGCCTCCTGGGTCCCCTTTTTTCTGGAATAAATAGGATAATCTCCTCCTTTTTCGAAACGTGTAATGTACCAGTAACCATTTAGACGATAAGGAACCGACTGGTCGTCTTCCTTGATCCTGGCCTTCATTTCCTCGAATAAACGTATCTGAAATTCTTTGGTATGGGCCGTTTGTTTGTCTTTATAATCATTTTCGGCATTTAGATAGGCAATTACTTCAGGATCTTCACGATCATTCATCCAGTAATAATTGTCAATTCTAATATCACCATGAATTTCTAATTCTGCGGGTATCTTTTTTGCCTTTGGTGGCTGCACTTCTTTATTCAAAATCAAATCAAATTTTTTAACCTGCGCAAAGGTAAGGCTTCAAATCTAAAATCGTAATCACAGATTCACAATTTCTTAGAACAACTTCAGCTTAGATTTTACTAATTTTGTACTTCTAACTAAAAAAGAAACAGACTATGTTTGGAGATATGATGGGTATGATGAATAAAATCAAAGAAGCCCAGGATAATGTAGAAAAAACAAAAGAACGCCTTAAAACCGTTCTTATCGATGAGCAGTCCAGTGACGGACTCCTAAAAGTAACTGTAACTGCTGCTCGAGAAGTAAAAAGTATCGATATTGCCGACGAACTTTTAGAGGATAAAGAGCAATTGGAAGATTATTTAGTACTTACCCTCAATAAAGCCATTTCCAAAGCCTCTGATATTAACGAAAAAGAGCTTGGTGCTGCTGCAAAAGACGGTATGCCTGATATTCCTGGGCTGGGTGATATGTTTAAGTAGTTGAGAAAGTTGAAAGGCTGAGAAAGTGAAAAGTGATAAAAGTAAAGCACTTTTCATTTTCTATTAAAGTAACAGGAAAACTGCAATCTTAAGATTGCAGTTTTTTTATAAAAATGTTAATGCCCATGCTCTTTTAAAAAGATAGGTTAAATTAGTATTGCTAAAAAATTCCTTTTGAAAGAACAATTACTTATACTGGCAGCCATAAGTACCTGTGTCCTAAGCATGGCTTGGCTTCCTTCGATCTCCAAAAAAGTTAAGATTAGTTATCCTATTTTTTTACTATTGATGGGGTTTGGTCTATATTGGCTTGAAATTCCTATCACATGGCCTGATCATAATTCGCATAATAGCGAAATCATGCTATTATCAGAAATTATAGTGGTCGTTTCTCTAATGACCGCCGGGCTTAAAATCGATATTTCCTACGCCAGAAAGAACTGGAAAGTACCGTTTAGGCTTATAGCTATTGCCATGCCTTTAACGATGATTAGTATATTCTTTATAGGAATAAATCTGCTTTCCCTCTCCATACCTCTTGCAGTATTACTGGCTGCGGTAATGGCACCTACAGATCCTGTGCTGGCCTCTGAAGTGCAGCTAAAGGAAACCTACCTGGATAAAGATAAAGACCGCAGAAATTTACCGGAATTCACCTTAACATCTGAAGCCGGGATCAACGACGGCTTAGCATTTCCTTTTACCTATCTTGGTGCGCTGCTTATTAAAAACAACGGTATCGAGAATTTTGACTGGCTAAACTGGTTTCTCGATAAATTTCTATTAAAAATCGTAATAGGAATAGTTGCCGGTTTTTTAATGGGATGGATTATTATCAAACTTCAGAAATATTTAAAAGAACTTTTTGGTATAAAGACCTGGGATGGTTTGTTGGCATTTTCCCTTGCAATCGCTACGTATAGCCTTACCGAACTTATACACGGTTACGGATTTTTAGCGGTTTTTATCACCAGTCTAACACTTAGAAACTCCTATCGTATCGATAACCAGTATAAGAAAAAGCTACATAGTTTTATAGATGAAATCGAACGCTTATTACTGGTATTATGGGTAGTACTTTTTGCCGGGACGATCATGAGTGGTTTTTTATCCGGATTAAGCTGGCAAACGATCGCTATCGCTATTGGTATTGTAATTATTTTACGTCCCTTGTGTGGATTAATAGCTCTTACAGGTACTAGAATGAGCAGAAAAGAACGATTTACGATTAGCTTTTTTGGTGTTAGAGGGATAGGTTCACTTTTTTACCTCTCCTGGGCATTCGTCTATTTAAACGATACATCTGGTAGCAACGAACTTTACACTATTGTTACTTTAATAGTATTTTGTTCGATTATTATACACGGAATTTCAGCGCCATTTTTCTTTAGAAAGAAACTAAGCGATAACTAAAAAAAACAGTCTAAAAATCAAAGTCAAATCCTTTTTCAGACTGCTTCTTTTTTGATATTAGGCTTCTCCTCGTGCCGGATAATTTTTATCTAAAACAAAATCGATAGCTTTTAACACCTCATCAAAATTAGGTCTGGCAAAAGGCATGGATTGTATACTTGCCGCGTAAACAGTATTATCGGGTTTGATTAAGAACAAACCCGGTTCAAAAAATGCTTCAGGCTCCTTATCGTTTATTCCTTCAGAAATATATAAATCCCATTTTCTGGCATCCTCAGTTAACAAACCATACGCTATATTTAGCTTATCGATATCCCAGGATTCTACAGTTTTTTTCGCCAATTCTTCTGTATTTGCACTAATGCAAACCACTTCTATTCCCCTTTCATCAAATTCAGATATTTTTGAATTTAATTCGGTTAAATATTTCTTACATACCGGGCAGTGGATGCCGCGATAAAAAACTAGCATTGTAAAATTTTCAGGCTTTTCGTCTTCAAGATTCCACCGCACCCCTTTAGTCGTTTGTACGCTTAGTTGTGGCGCATCCTTTCTTGGCAATACATTTTTCATTTCTATAACTTTTATTTTTTGAAATTTAAAAATTAGGTCACAAAAAATGTATTAATATCCTTGTAAGCTTGCGTTAAGATTTCCAAAATCAGTTAAAGTTCTATATTCTTTAAAACAGAAAGAAATTTTTGGTGCATACCTTCAGTATAGTCCAAATGGGTTACGATCCTTAATTTCCCTTTCCCCAGAGCACTAATCCTGATGCTATTTTTCTGAAGAATTTTATTGAATTCGGCTTCGGCAGAAGCATCTTTGAGATTAAAAATAATAATATTGGTTTCCACCGGCTCTACTGCTCCAATATAAGCCTGCATACTTAAGGTTTCAGCAATTTCTGCGGCTCTTTTATGGTCTTCATCTAGACGTTCTATATGATTATCTAAAGCATAAATTCCTGCAGCAGCCATAAAACCAACCTGGCGCATGCCACCTCCTAAAACTTTACGAATACGCATAGCGCCTTTCATTAATTCCTTATTTCCTATAAGAACAGATCCCATTGGTATTCCCAATCCTTTAGAAAGACATACCGAAATGGTATCGAAAAGCTTTCCGTATTCTTTAGGTGATTCTCCTTTTGCAACCAGGGCATTAAATAACCTGGCGCCATCTAAATGCAGTCCAAGATTGTGGGTATTACAAACTTTTCTGATCTTTTTAATTTCTTCCAGGTCATAACAAGCTCCGCCGCCTTTGTTTGTGGTGTTTTCCAGGCATACCAAAGTCGTAAGCGGACTATGATAAAAATCTGGTGGATTTATATTTTCTTCTACCTGTTTGGCAGTGATCATACCCCGATGACCATCTACAAGTTTACAGCTTACGCCACTATTAAAACTTGCGCCACCACCCTCATAATTATAAACATGTGCCCATTTATCACAGATTAACTGGTCTGCAGGTTGCGTATGGAGTTTTATGGCGGCCTGGTTGGCCATACTTCCGGTAGGAAAAAATAAAGCTTCATCTTTTCCAAAAAGTTTGGCCAATTTTTCTTCTAAAGCATTAACCGAAGGGTCTTCTTTATATACATCGTCACCCACTTCGGCATTCATCATGGCCTTTAGCATTCCTTTTGTAGGTTTGGTAACGGTATCACTTCTTAAATCTATTTCGCTCATAAAAATGAATGTAATTTTTCTAAAATCCTGTACACATAAAACTTCCAATTGGTGAACCATCCGGAATTTTAGGCGCCGCTAGCATTGGTTCAAATTCTTCCGGCTTATCCATAAACAGTTCGATTTCTTCAAGCATTTGCTCATAAATTGCTCCGTCCTGTTCTTCCAACCAATCTTCTAATTCGGCTAGCTGTTTATAAACTTCAGCTTTTACCAATGGCGTACTTTTTTTACTTGCTGCTAAGTTAAATAAATGCTGCAGTACATTATAATTTATAGTTTGCTGTACCGCAAGCAAATAAGAATCCTTAGGTTGATATTGGATAGTCTCAGCAATTAATTTTTCCAGCATATCCCCTAATCCTAATTGCTTTTTATCCAATGATTTTTGTTGAACCAGTCGTGCCATTCGCTCAGGATTTAATAATAAACCTAAGGTCATATCACTGGCCGTAGCCGGTCCTCCTAATGCATCGAAAGCAACACCAGTATTACTTTTAAAAGATTCTCTTGATCTGCCATAACCAAAAGCTCTTGGCGGGAAAAGTGCTAATTTTTCCTTTGGAATAGCAATTGTCTCCGCTTTTAAAGTTTGCAATAATACATCCAAAGCTGATTTTTGACGTTTTGGCGAGAGCGTTTCTACAACTTTCTCTGCTCCGCCTTTAACGGCAAAATTATAATCTAGCCCCCCCACTAGCTTACTTACCGCTTCTGTTTGATACCGGTGGAAGAAATATAAAGGAACAAAAACATCCTCTAAAACCGAATAAGGCTCGTTGGTCCTAAAATTATCCTCAGAAAAATTCTCTATTGCTTTTTCACGAATTTTGAGTACATTTTCTAATTCTTCAGTAACATCATTACCATTATCCCATAAATGTGCATTTACATGAGCGCCATCTTGCGCACGGGCATCACTATCACTGATAAACTGAATACCCTGATCATAAGCTTCCTGAATTACGGCATTCAAGTACTTTCTTTCTGAAGTATCCTTAGGAATATCTGCATAGGCATATTTCACAATTAGTTTATCCCATTCGCCTATATTGGTATCGTAGGCATTCGCTGCGGTAATTTCTCCATTCTCTATACTGAATTGCGGATGAGGATAATCCATTACCGAAGCTCTATCGCTAACACTGGCCGCAAAGTTATGAGCAAACCCTAAAGTATGTCCAACTTCGTGAGCGGAAAGTTGACGAATTCTGGCAATTGCCATTTCCATCATTTTCTCATTATTTTCATCACTTTGAGCAAAAGGTTTATTTAATAATGCCTGGGCGATCATAAAATCCTGGCGTATTCTTAAACTTCCCAAACTTACATGTCCTTTAATAATTTCACCGGTTCTTGGATCGACCACACTCGCACCATAACTCCAACCGCGCGTAGAACGATGTACCCACTGGATCACGTTGTATCTAACATCTAAAGGGTCTGCACCTTCTGGTAACATTTTTACCTGAAATGCATCTTTGTAGCCAATACTTTCATAAGCCTGATTCCACCAGCTTGCACCTTCTAATAATGCTGAACGAACCGGCTCTGGCGTACCGGGATCCAAATAATAGATAATAGGTGCTACCGCTTCGCTAACTTCAGCTTCCGGATTTTTCTTTTCCAATCGGTGACGAACAATGTATCGCTTTAAAATGGGTTCATAAATTGGTGTCGCATAATCGTAGTATGAAATTGAATTTACGCCGCTTCTAGGATCAAAAATCCTTTTTTTATAATGATCGTCTGGCAATTCTACAAAAGAATAATGCTGAATTACGCTAATATTAGCCGCATCGGGTACCACACTTCTAACTGTACCTCCCTGTGGTGATCCTTCAAAAGTAAGCAGGCTTTCAAACTCTACATTTTTAGGAAAAGCTTTAGTTCGATCTAACTGCAAAGCACTTTTATTTTGACTAACCTTATAACTTCCGTAGTTTCCGCGTTTTAAACGCTGAGCCACGCCATGAGCATCTTCCATAATAAAAGGGGTAAGATCGATAATCAACTTACCATCCTTCTCCTCCTTTATTTCGAAACCATAAATTACCGATTTTGCAAAGGCTTCTTCAATGCTTTGCTTTTCCAGTTCATTATCGGTCACTGCACGATAACGCTGGTTAGGCTCTACCAGCAATAACTTATCACCGGCACGCTGAAATTTAACTACCGAAGCTCCTCCTAACTGGCCACGATCTAATCCTATATCGTTACTCCCTACTCCGCTTCTCAACGCATGATTATATAAAAAGAGACTATCTATTTTATCAACTTCAAGGTAAATTTCATCAGCTTTTGGATTGTAATAGAAATCGAAGTAACCTTCATATTTCTTCAAATCTTCTTTTTTTTCCAGAAACTGGCTAAATGTATACTGTGAAAACAGTACGATAAGTAGTAGTATTTTTTTCATAAAGGTAGTTTAGATGTTCTTCAAATTTAATTTTTTCAAATCGATAAAAAAGGATTTTCAGCTCCATAGGTTAATTTCTAATAATTCGGTTTAAAAAAAGCTGATTTTTTACGAAAATAGTAGAGCTCAACACTTATTAATATGGATAATTCATAGGGTAACATAAAGATTTTCTGTATTTTAAGAGAAAATAAGTGCTAATGAAACTAAATACTAGCCAACCAAGCTTTTCGTCTTACCAAAGGGATACTCATTTTTACGACGAAATTTTTTCAGAAAACAACGAAGTTAAAGAGGTTTATAAAACGCTGTTGAATCTTTATAGTGAGCATACCGTTCAGGATTTCGCGAGATTAAATGAAAAAGCGAAAGCCTCATTTTTTAACCAGGGAATTACCTTTCAGGTTTATGGAGAGCATGAAACCAAGGAGAAAATTTTTCCGTTTGATTTATTTCCTAGAATTATCGATCATAAAGAATGGAGCCATATAGAAAAGGGCGTTTTACAACGCAGCAAAGCATTGAATCACTTCCTTTGGGATATTTATCATGACAAAAAGATCTTAAAACAAGGAATAGTTCCTATAGACCTTATAAATTCTTCTGCTAATTATTTAGATCAAATGCAGGGCTTAAATCCTCCCGGAGGAATCTATAATCATATAAGCGGCACCGATCTCATCAAACATTCTGATGGCAAGTATTATGTTCTTGAAGATAATATACGCTGCCCCTCTGGAGTAAGTTATGTTATTTGTAACCGCACGGCTCTTAAGAGAGCCTTATTTGGTGTTTTTAATCATTACCAGACGCATACGGTGACCGATTATGCTGAAAATCTTCTAGAAATTATGGAGTCGGTAAAACCACATGGTGTAGACGCTCCAACCTGCGTGGTCATTACTCCTGGGATTTATAATTCTGCTTATTACGAGCATTCTTATTTAGCAAAAGCTATGGGCGTTGAACTTGTTGAAGGACGGGATTTGTTTGTAGAAAATGATTTTGTTTATATGCGTACCATAAACGGTGCGCAAAAAGTAGATGTGATCTATAGGAGAATCGACGATACTTTTATGGATCCGCTGGAATTTAGACCAGACTCTACTCTAGGCGTTCCCGGCCTGCTAGCCGCCTATAAACTAGGAAATGTTTGCCTTGTAAATGCCCCCGGGACCGGGGTTGCAGACGATAAGGCCATTTACACCTATATGCCGCAAATCATTAAATATTACCTGGGAGAAGAACCCATTTTAAGCAATGTTCATACCTACCATTGCCATCGTCCCGATGAACTTAAATATGTTTTGGATAACATTGAAAATCTGGTTATAAAACCTGTAGATGAAGCTGGAGGTTATGGAATTTCTATTGGAAATAAACTTACCAAAGAAGAAATCGAAAATGTAAAAAAGGTTATAAAAGAAAACCCCAGAAAATACATTGCCCAACCTATCATGTCACTTTCTGTGCATGCAACCTACATAGAAGATAGCAAAAGCTTTGAACCAAGACACGTAGATCTAAGAACTTTCTGCCTGCTGGGAAAAGATAAAAGCTTTGTGCTAAAAGGCGGTCTAACCCGCGTGGCACTCAAAAAAGGGAATCTTATAGTAAATTCCTCACAAGGAGGTGGTTCTAAAGATACCTGGGTATTAAAAAAATAATTTAAAATTTATGTTAGCAAGAGTTGCCAATAACCTCTTCTGGATGGGGCGCTATATAGAAAGATCTGAACATGTGGCGCGATATTTAAATGTAAACTACTTTTCCTCACTGGATGCACCCAACGAGCTTTCGCAATCCAGGCAATTTGTTCTTAGATCCATGCTGTTTATGGCTAGCGATGCCGTTACAGATCCTAACGTGCAACTAGATGAAGGACAGGTGCTGTTTGATATTGCTCTTAATAAGGAAAAGCCGGATTCTATTATTAATTATCTGCAAAACGCCAGGGAAAATGCAAATAGCGCCAGGGATTTAATTTCTACGGAATTATATGAATCCCTAAACAAATTTTATCATTACACCCTTAATTACTCACCTGAAAAATTCATGAAAAGCGGCTTATATGAATTTACTGTGCATGTAGCCGAGTCTACTTCGATTTTAAGAGCGAAAGTAAGAGGCACCTTACTGCATGACGATGTGTATAGCATTATCATGTTAGGAATAAATATCGAGCGCGCGACACAGATTATAAGGATTATCAATGCAAAATACAATGATGCAAATTTAGCCGGAGGCAGCTATGGCGATCAGCTAAAAAATAGTTATGAATGGACTACGCTTCTAAAATGTGCTGAATCTTACGATATGATGCGGCGATATTACAAAAAAACACCACGTAGTTTAACTACCCTGGAATTTTTAATTCTCAATCCAGATTGTCCAAGATCAATCATGAATAGTCTAAACCAGGTGAGTAGACACATTACCGATCTCTCTCGTTCAAAACATCCCGATAAAAATTCGGCGGAATTTTTGGTGGGAAAAGTACGAGCCGAATATGAATTTAAATCGATAGAAGAAATAGAAGAGGATGTTCAGGGCTTTATCGAAAAAATTCTAAAGACTCTAAATGACATTGCAAAAAAAATAGAAATTGAGTATTTTTTATGAATGTTTAAAACTCAGAATCTTTAAATTCGCATTTATTTTATAACATGGCACTACACTACGTCATAAAATATGCAGCAACAAACGTCTACGAAAATCTTGTAGGTGAAGCACTATGGCAATTTTTAATTGCGCCATTAAACTCAGGTTCCCAACAAATAATAAGTTCAGAATTTCGGAATTCCCTACAGATTCCCATAGAAAAATCCATTAACGGATATGGGTTTGAAACCTTTAGGATCCATCCTAAAAAAAGCTTTACATCGATTGATTTTGAAGCTGAGTTTCATTTAATAAAAGATCATATTAATCCATTTGAAAAAACGATTGCTCTAAGCTTAGATAATGAGTTATCTCAAATTAACTCACTAAACTTCATCGTAGAGCATTCTATATATTTAAAATCAACAACACTTACCAAACTTCCTAAAAGACACGAAATAGATTTTCTTTATTCCGAACAAATATCCATTTTCGAAAACATGAAAAATCTTAATAGCTGGATTTTTGATGGTTTCAGTTTTAAGACAGATGTAACTGACGTCGATACCGATCTGGATATCATTTTAGAGGAAAAACAGGGAGTTTGCCAGGATTTCACCCATTTATTTTGTGCCATTGCCCGTTCCCATAACATTCCGGCGCGTTATGTTTCAGGATATTTACACCAGGGAAATGGTTATTTTGGTGATTCACAAATGCACGCCTGGGCAGAAGTGTTTATCCCTGCATGTGGATGGATTGGCTTTGATCCTACAAATAATTTAATTGCTGCAGAAAATCATATCAAAGTAGCACACGGCAAAGATTATTCAGATTGCCCACCAATTAAAGGAATCGTTTACACATCTGGTGCAAACCACACCAAGTATAGTGTAGAAGTAAACGCCCAACAATAGAATTAACAAATTCTTCAAATTTTAATTACCCAAAAAGAAGTATACTGCATTAAATTAAGTTTTATGATAACTACCGATCAGGTAAAAGATATAACAACAAGAATAGATAATTTACAAGTTCATTTAAATATTGAGCAGAAACAAATTGAAATTCAGAACGAAGAGGAAAAAACCTTCGATCCCAGTTTTTGGGATAATCCTTCAGAAGCCGAAGAATTCATGAAAACCCTAAAAGGAAAGAAAAAATGGGTGAATGATTATAACGTAGCTAAAAGTGGTTTGGAGGAATTACAGGTGTTACTCGAGTTTTATAATGAAGGGGAAGCTGAAGAAAGCGATGTTATAAAACAGTATCAAAAAATACTGGATGTCGTAGAAGAACTGGAATTCAAAAATATGCTTTCTGAAGAAGGTGATGATTTAAGTGCGGTGTTACAAATTACCGCCGGCGCGGGTGGAACTGAGAGTTGTGATTGGGCCCAAATGTTAATGCGTATGTATCTGATGTGGGCAGAAAAGCAAGGTTTTAAGATAAAAGAACTCAACTATCAGGAAGGAGATGTTGCAGGCATAAAAACGGTAACCTTAGAAATTGAAGGGGATTATGCTTTTGGATGGCTTAAAGGAGAAAATGGTGTACATCGATTGGTTAGAATTTCGCCATTTGACAGTAATGCCAAAAGGCATACCTCTTTTGCATCGGTTTATGTTTATCCTTTAGTAGATGATACGATAGAGATCGAGATCAATCCTGCTGATATCGAAATTACCACTGCAAGGTCTAGTGGTGCCGGTGGGCAAAATGTAAATAAAGTAGAAACAAAAGTACAGTTAGTTCACCATCCTACCGGAATTCAAATTTCATGTTCCGAGACACGTTCGCAACACGACAACCGGAATCGTGCCATGCAAATGCTTAAATCCCAGTTGTACGAAATTGAACTGGAAAAACAGCGGGAGCAACGGGAGGATATCGAAGCGAGCAAAAAGAAAATTGAATGGGGATCGCAAATCAGGAATTATGTTATGCACCCTTATAAACTGGTAAAAGATGTTAGAACCGCAGAAGAAACCGGAAATGTAGACAGCGTAATGGACGGGCATATCGATCAGTTTTTAAAAGCCTATCTAATGATGATGGGACAAAAAAATGAAGATTGATATTTATAGAAAATAACAGTATTTTATATAAAAATATGTTAGCTTTTTAGAACTTAGAAGACTTAAAAGCTAAAATTGTTTATTTTAAAGAAAAAGAAAAAATGATTACCATTTATCACAATACCCGATGTAAAAAATCCAGAGAGGGATTACAACTTGTAGAAAATTCGGGCAAAGAATTTCACGTAAGGGAATATCTAAAAGAGCCCTTATCTGAGAAAGAACTAAAAGCTTTACTAACAAAACTAAATATGACGGCTATTCAGTTAGTTAGAAAAAATGAGAAGATATGGAAAGAGAATTTTAAAGACAAAGATCTTAGTGAAAACGAATTGGTACGAATTATGGTAGAAAACCCTAAGCTAATAGAACGACCAATTGTAGAAAATGAAACCAAAGCTGTTGTAGGAAGACCTCCTGAAGAAATAAATAACCTAGTTTAACAAGAGCGCTTCCTTCCTAAAAACTAAAAACATGAAACTTACGCTTAACCAAAGAATATCATTAATAAGCCTGGCAGGAATGCTTGTCGCAGGATTTGTGGTCTCACAAATTTACATGAATAAAAAAAGCCGGGAAGAAATAAAAGAAATTGCACAGGAACTCGCTTTATTATGGAAAGAGCGATTATTATTAGATGAAGAGCAAACCAGTAAAATGGAAGATCTTATCATCGAATATACCCTGAAGAAAAACGAAATTATTAATAGTAGTATGAATCCTATCGCTCAGGTAAGAAAGCTTAAAGGTATTCAAAAAGCCGAGCACCGCAATTTGGGAAAAGTGCTTTCCAAAGGTCAATTCGAAAAATATCTTAACATAAATAAAGAAATTCGAAAAAAATCTTAAGAATTGAAGTTCAGCCTATAAAGCTCCCTTTTAACAGCAATTACGGGCTTCTTTAACGCAAGTTTAACCAATAGGATTTAAACCTTTTCGATAAAAGGCGGTCATAAAAGAAAAAGTTTTAATGACCGCCAAATTTAATTTTAGACACAGTTTAGTGCTTTTGTTTTTTTTAAGCCTAAACATTTCTCTTTTCGCACAGGGTGCAGATTATACCGTAACGGGTAAAGTCATAGATAATGATTTAAAAGTTCCGTTAGAATACGCTACGGTAAGTATTACTAATGTCAATGATCCCAGCAAAGTAACCGGAGGTGTTACCGATATTGACGGTAACTTTGCTATTGAAGTTGCAAAAGGAACATATAACATCAAAGTAGAATTCATTTCGTACGAAAGCAAAGTCTTTAAAAATAGAACAGTAAATGCAGATCTTAACCTGGGCACTATTGCGCTGGGAATAAGTTCCGCCAGCCTTGATGAGGTCGTTGTAAGAGCTGAAACTACTCAGGTTGATGTAAGACTGGATAAAAAAATATACAATATCGGTAAAGATCTTACCACTGCCGGAGGTACTGTTAGTGACGCTTTAAATAACGTACCATCGGTTTCTGTAGATGTGGAAGGCGGAATTAGCTTAAGAGGTAACGAAAATGTAAGAATCCTGATTAACGGGAAACCTTCTGCTATGGCGGGATTTGGTTCTACAGATGTTTTAAGTCAACTTCCTGCAGATGCTATAGAGCGTGTAGAGGTGATCACCTCTCCTTCGGCAAGATATGATGCTGAGGGTACGGCCGGTATCCTTAATATTATTCTTAGAAAAGATAAAACTTTAGGTTTTAATGGGTCCCTTACCTTAACCGGCGGAGATCCTGCAAATGCAGGAGCTTCAGCAAATATTAATTATCGTACCGAAAAATATAATCTTTTTAATACCACCGGCTATCGTTATAGAAAAAGCCCTGGTTACGGATATAATGACACTGAATATTTCCAGACAAGACAGGACGCATTACTGGATAGTGTTCCTTATAACAGAAATATCGAAGATCGCGACATGGATCGTGAAAATAAAGGCTTTAATACAAATATAGGACTGGAATATTACATTAACGATCAATCTTCTATTACCGGTTCTATTTTTTATAGAAATGGCGACGATGAAGACCTTACTACCAATAGGAATGAATACTTACTTGACGGTACACCACAATTAGGAACTACAAGAACTGAACTAGAAACCGAGGAAGATGAAAGTTATCAGTTTGCGGTAAATTACATCAATAAATTTGATGATAATGGTCACCAGTTAACGGCCGATTTTCAATTTGATACAGACAAAGAAGAGCAAGCAGCTTTTATTAATGAAATTACGGATTATAATAATACCGATAAAAACAATATAAATATTCCCCGTGAAGAAACCAATACTTTAGAAAAGCAAAAAGAATATTTGGTGCAGGCCGATTATGTATTACCTATTGGCGAGGAATCTCAGTTTGAAGCAGGATACCGCGGAAACTTTGAAAACACCATTACAGATTACGAATTACGACAGGAAAATGAAAATGGAGAGCTGGCCATTAACCAAAATCAAACCAACATTTTTGATTATACTGAAAATGTACAGGCACTTTATACACAGTATGGCTCTAAATTTGGAGATTTCAGCTTCCTGTTAGGTCTACGATTAGAAAACACTAATCTTAAAGGACGTATCGATTCAGAATTAACAGAAGCGGAATTACGCGAAGAATTCGGTTTCCAAATTAATACCGATTTTGATAATAATTACCTTGGGTTATTTCCTACTGTAAATATTATTTACGAATTGGGTAAAGAAGAAAATATTACTTTAGGATATAACCGTAGGATTAATCGTCCTCGTGGATGGTTTATTAATCCATTTCCTTCAAGAAGCAGTAGAACAAATATCTTTCAGGGGAATCCAAACTTACAACCGGCATTTTCAAATGCTTTTGATCTTGGGTACTTAAAAAGATGGGAGAAACTAACCTTTACCTCTTCTGTATACTTTCAAAGAGAAACCGATGCTTTTCAACGCGTTCAGGATCAAATTACCATTTCAGGACCAAATGGATCTCAGGTTCAGGTAAACCGAACATTACCTATTAACCTGGGTACTAACGATCGTTTAGGAGGAGAGCTTGGTTTGTTATATAATCCTACAGACTGGCTAAGACTTAACGGTAGTTTTAACTTCTTCCAGTTTAATATTGAAGGAGAGTTTGAAGGTAGGGATTATAGTCAGAAAAATAATAGCTGGTTTGGTAGATTTAGCTCTAAAGTTAGTTTGCCGCTAGGTATAGATTGGCAAACAAATGCTTTTTACATGGGGCCAACAGATGAAATTCAGGGAGAAAGAAAAGGAATGCTTTCTATAGATTTAGCACTTAGTAAAGATATCTTTAATGAAAACGCAACCCTTTCTTTAAACGCCAGTGACTTACTTAATTCCAGAAAAAGGCAGGGAACTACAATTACAGATAACTTTAAACAGTATAGCGAATTCCAGTGGAGACAACGCCAAATTAATGTTTCTTTGATTTATAGATTTAATCAGCAAAAGAATCAGCAAAGAAAACAAAATAGAAATGAAGAAGATATGGAAGGAGAGTTTTAATTAACTCTTCCTTTCCTGGAAAAATAAAGCATAAAAAAAGGGACTATTTCAAGTCCCTTTTTTTATGCTTTTTGTTCTTTGGCAGCTTTCCTTTTAGCTTTCTTCTCTTTTAAAAGATCCATAATAGAACCTCCTAACCAATAAGGAACGATCACCGCTGTAAGGAAAATCATTAGCCAGAATCCCATAGTAAGGATTGTTAGAAATGCCAAAAAACCCAGAAATTGATCGAATTCGAACATCATAATTTACAGTATTTGGAAAACAAAGATAAAAACATTACAAAGCTTATCACAATTTAATTTCGAATTTTTGAACAATCCTATTAACAATCCAGAATATCAAGGTATTTGGTTCAATTTTAAAGCTTTTTTATACCTAAAAAGTGGCTGAAACCTTAAATTTGTGAAACAATCAATATTATCATTATGGAATTTAGAATAGAAAAAGATACCATGGGGGAAGTTAAAGTTCCTTCAGACAAACTTTGGGGCGCACAAACCGAGCGTTCCCGTAATAATTTTAAAATAGGACCGGCCGGAAGTATGCCATTAGAAATTGTCTATGGTTTTGCTTATCTAAAAAAAGCAGCTGCCTATACCAACTGCGAGTTAGGTGTTCTTGCTGAAGAAAAAAGGGATTTAATAGCTAAAGTATGTGACGAAATTTTAGAAGGTAAGCACGACGATCAATTCCCATTGGTGATTTGGCAAACCGGTAGTGGTACTCAATCAAATATGAATGTTAATGAGGTTATTGCAAACCGGGCACACCAGATTGCAGGCAAAACCATTGGTGAAGGAGATAAAACTCTTCAACCCAACGACGATGTTAACAAATCGCAATCCTCTAATGATACTTTCCCCACCGGAATGCACATCGCTGCTTATAAAAAAGTGATCGAAGTTACCCTGCCAGGCGTTAAACAGCTTCGGGATACCTTAAAGAAAAAATCGGAAGATTTTAGAGAAGTAGTAAAAATTGGACGTACGCATTTTATGGATGCTACTCCATTAACCTTAGGACAGGAATTTAGTGGCTATGCGGCCCAATTAGATTATGGCATTAAAGCGTTGGAAAACACACTTCCGCATCTTGGCGAATTGGCCTTAGGAGGAACTGCGGTTGGAACCGGACTTAACACTCCTGAAGGTTATGCTGAAAAAGTTGCTGAAAAAATTGCGGAGTTTACAGGCTTACCATTTACTACGGCAGCCAACAAATTTGAAGCACTTGCTGCTCACGATGCTTTAGTAGAAACACATGGAGCATTAAAACAGTTAGCGGTTTCATTAAATAAAATTGGTAATGATATTAGAATGATCGCCAGTGGTCCTCGTTGTGGAATTGGAGAAATTAATATTCCGGCCAACGAACCTGGTTCTTCCATTATGCCAGGGAAAGTAAATCCTACGCAATGTGAAGCTTTAACAATGGTTTGCGCACAGGTAATTGGTAACGATTTGGCTGTTAGTGCAGGCGGCATGCAGGGACAGTTTGAGCTTAACGTTTTTAAGCCGGTAATGGCGGCAAACCTCTTACAGAGTGCCGAATTAATTGGTGATGCCTGTGTTTCTTTCGATGAACATTGTGCCCAGGGAATCGAACCAAACCATGAAAGAATCCAGGAGCATTTAAATAATTCTTTAATGCTCGTAACTGCTTTAAATACCAAGATTGGATATTATAAAGCTGCTGAAATTGCGAATACTGCTCACAAAAATGGAACTACACTTAAAGAAGAAGCCGTAAGCCTTGGATACCTTACTGAAGAGGAATTTGACGAATGGGTACAACCAAAAGATATGGTAGGAAGTTTAAAATAAAATGAAGCTTCCAGTAGTTTCATACAAAATCAAAAGGCTGTCTAAATAAGACAGCCTTTTTTATATTCCACACTAAAGAAAAACTAAATGAATTTCATAATACATTAAATTCGCTTTTCTTTTTTCTTCGCAATCTCTTTTTTGCCTTTTTTCTTATAATGAATACTATATCGCCAATAAGAAACTCCTCCTAAAATAGCTACAACCGCTACCGAATAATATACGAATGTTGGTGTAATCACTTTGTCACCACTAGCATAAGAATGCAGCCCTGTGAGATAAAAATTCACTCCAAAGTAGGTCATCATAATCGATGCATAAGCAACCACAGCCATAAAATTGAATGTCCATCTCCCTCTTAAGCCAGGCACTAAACGCATATGAATTACAAATGCATATATCATGATACTAATCAAAGCCCAGGTCTCTTTGGGATCCCATCCCCAGTAGCGTCCCCAACTTTCATTGGCCCACTGGCCACCTAAAAAGTTTCCAATGGTAAGCATCACTAATCCTACAGTAAGCGCCATTTCGGTTACTATAGTAATTTCACGAATACTTAATTCTATACGTCTTTTGTTTTTTTCGGTGGTCATAATCATTAAAAGTAGCGAGACCACTCCCAAAATCATTCCCAAAGTAAATGGCCCATAACTTCCTACAATAACCGATACATGAATCATTAACCAATAAGAATTCAATACCGGCTGAAGATTCGCTATTGCTGGATCCATCCAGTTCCAGTGTGCCACCATAAGGATCATAGAGGCTACAAATGCTGTCGAAGCTATGGTTAAGTTACTTTTTCTACCAAATGCCAATCCAAAGAACATGGTCGCCCAACCTACATAAATCATCGACTCATAAGCATCACTCCAGGGTGCATGTCCAGATATATACCACCTAAAACCTAATCCTGCGGTATGCAGCACAAATAAAACGATAATTATTGCTGTACAAACATTAATAACCATTCTAATTGCTTTTCGATCTTTTAAAATTTGTACAATAACAAGAACTAGCATTACTAAACCTGCCAGCATATACATCCAAAACAGGTTTCTAAAGATATCATACCTATTATATAGAATTTCGGCTTCTACTTTTTTGTCTGTAGGCATTACTTCTGCACCAAACTTGTGCTGATAATCCTTTATACTTTGCAAATACTTGTTCGCCTGCTCGTAATCGCCAGTTTGTCTAGCCAGTTTTAAGGCATTCATGTACAACGGAATAATTTGCTTAGTATACACAGAATCCATTCCTTTTAAATCGGCATCCTGAGCTTCTTTATGAGAAACCCATTTATTATTTTCATCTCCCGGTATAGGAAAAACCCTAAGAATATTACCATCTAACGCCTGCCATAAAAGATTTACACGTTTGTCTGCTTCAATAAAATCTTTTTGAAACTGGTTAGGCACGGGGGCTCTATAAGCTTTCTCTAAAAATGGCGAAAGTTTGTAATTACCTTCATCATCCATAAAATCAAGCAGACTCAAATATTCCTTGCTCTCAGGCACCCCGGCAATGTGACGAATACTATCATTATGTTTTTTAACATAAATCAAGGGAATATCGTACCAGTAAAAAGGACTTTCAGTCATCGATAAAAATACCTGATCTGAATTAAGTCCATTGTAATCGTCTTTCTTACTAAGCTTCCTTAATAATTCCGATGAAAAAGTATTGGCCGGTTTCATTCTTCCGCCAGCATCCTGTATAATTAATCGTCCAAACTTAGCCGCATGTTCTTTACTTACGGCATTAGCCATAATCACTGAATCCAGCTGCTGCTCGGTGGTTTGGATATGTGCATGATCATCTGCCGTTTCCTGGGCAAAACTGCCAAAAGCAGTCGCAAAAATCGCTAATATTACTGTTAAAGATTTTTGTTTTGCTTTTACTTTATCGAGCATCACTTTTACTTTTCCAAAACGGGAGCCTTTAGCAAACATGATCCACATTAAACCGGTGTACAACAAGAAGTAACCGATGTAAGTAATCCAGGTTCCCCAAAAATCGTGGTTTACAGATAATATTGTTCCGCTTTCATCCGGCATAAAACTGGACTG
>CETO01061207.1_pt1 | contig 27152 bp, 30 predicted proteins | sample 531351 | NCBI WGS metagenome assembly CETO01 (sample SAMEA2622678, study PRJEB7988) | marine metagenome | isolation source: saline water (ENVO:00002010), including | reverse complement strand
GACTTCGATCCCTGAAGATTATGTTGAACTGACTCATCCTGAGCAGCTCCGATTATAACCACCAGCCTCCGGAATACCAACCAACAAACCGATGGCCTGTTTTAACCAGTTCTCAGTGATGAAAACCCGCGCCTGCGACTTTTGTTGAACCCGGTGAACGGTTAACCTTGAACACCGTCTAACAACAAGAGCAGCACCATGGCACAGTACACCATTGAAATTGATGAAACTTTCGATGTTCCCAGGCGCAAGGCTTTTGCCGTTATTGCCGACCACCACCGCTTCGGCAAACTGGTCGGCGCACCGGTCAAGCGCATCAAGGACAGCGACCAGGCAGACCCCAACGGCATTGGCTCGGTTCGCAAGATCGGCATTGGGCCGCTGTCTCTTGAGGAAACCGTACTCGGTTTTGAGCCCGACTCCCTGATTGAGTACACCATCAGCAGCATCAGCCCTTTGCGTAATCACCTGGGGCGTATTCTGTTCTCCGATGCAGGCGAAGGAAAAACGCGTATTCAGTACACCATCCGTTTTGAGGATATTGTGCCGTTTACCGGCAAAGCGGTTCAGGTCGCGCTGGAAAAGGGATTACGCCGTGGTATCAAACGCCTGCCATCGATGGCGTAAGCCTGTGGAAGCGCAGGCAACAATCGGTAACTTGATGAATATCAGATAATTGACCTGAGGCAACAATTTATATTTGTCAATTCTGTACTCTCCCGCGCAGTTTGCAATATCCGGCCATCGGGCTATAAGTGTGCCTGAAGCCGAAGACCCTACTGCTTTGCGGGAGACAGAAATGGCGGCAGCACCGATTGTTCTCTTCGACAACGGACACCACAAGTGCCTGATGTTCGATTCCCTGGTCACTGGCGAAGGCGTTCAGTCCAACCAGTTCCTGATTGTTGATGGCAAACACGAAGCCCTGATCGACCCCGGCGGAGATCTGACCTACACCCCACTCTCCGTCGCCGCGTCCAAGTACATGAACATCCGTGATATGGACTATGTCTTCGCGTCCCACCAGGACCCGGACATCATCGGCGCCATCGACCGCTGGATTGTTCACACCCGGGCAAAAATCGTTACCTCAAAGCTGTGGGCGCGCTTCTTGCCGCACCTGGTGTCCAGCTACGTCACCAACCAGCTCAGTGGCAGCGTCTACGACCGCATCGTCAGTATTCCTGACGGCGGCGCCAATGTGAGGTTCGGGGAGACTTATCTGCAGTGCCTGCCGGCGCATTTCATGCACTCGGTCGGCAATCTGCAGTTCTACGATCCGGTGTCAAAAATCCTGTTCTCCGGTGATCTCGGCGCTTCCATGGGCGGCGAAGACGACCACGAGCCGGTGAAAGATTTCGACAAACACATCCCGAACATGATCGGCTTCCACCGCCGTTACATTGCTTCCAAGAAAGTCTGTCGTCTTTGGGCCAACATGGTTCGAGACATGGACGTGTCGATGATCGTGCCCCAGCATGGCAAGCGCTTTGAAGGCCCGGTGATGATTGATCGCTTCCTTAACTGGGTCAGCGATATGGATTGTGGCATTGATCTGGTATCCCAGGACAACTACCGCCAGCCGGTGGAATACGTGTAACAACCCGGTTCCGCAGGGACGCGGAACCACCTCCTGGCAAAAGCTGCGAAATCAGGCCTGTTGCAATCCGCTCAGGTTCAGTAAAATCCGCCTTTTCACTGAACCCTAGAGGCAGCGAATATGGGCAGAGCCTACCAAAACCGCAAAGAATCCATGGCCAAAACGGCCGCCGCGAAAACCAAGGTTTACAGCAAGTACGGCCGCGAGATCTACATGGCCGCCAAGGCTGGTGGCATCGACCCGCAAGCCAACCTTTCCCTGCGCGGGCTGATCGAGCGGGCCAAAAAAGACCAGGTGCCCACCCACGTTATTGAGAAAGCCATCGACAAAGCCAAGGGTGGTGCAGGCGAAGACTATGCGCCGGCCCGCTACGAAGGCTACGGCCCGGGCAACTGCATGGTCATCGTCGACTGCCTGACCGACAACCCGAACCGCACCTTTGGCGATGTTCGCCTGGCATTCACCAAAACCAAGTGCAAGATCGGCACCCCGGGCGCCGTGGCCCATATGTTTGATCACTGCGCCATCTTTGCATTCGCCGGCCAGGATGAAGAGGCCGTACTGGAAGCCCTGATGGAAGCCGACGTGGACGTTACCGACATCGAAAGCGAAGACGGCAAAATCACGGTATTCACCCCGAACACCGAATACGCCAAAGCCAAACAGGCTCTGGAAGCCGCGTTTGAAGGCATTGAGTTCGATGTGGACGAGATCCAGTTCCTGCCAAAAACCACCACCGTGGTAGAAGGCGACGACATCCCGATGTTCGAGAAATTCCTCGACATGCTGAACGATCTCGACGACGTACAGAACGTATTCCACAACGCGGAACTGCCGCAGGAATAACCTCTGCCGGCAAAGAGTAGTCACAGCGGCGCGACAGGGCGGAGGTAGCAGGCGTGGAAAAGCCAAAGGTTATTATCCTGAAAACAGGCTCAACCTACCCGCAGATACGGGATCAGTTTGGTGATTTCGACGCCTGGTTCCTCCGCAGCCTGACGGGCGATCTTGAACTTACCGTACTGGATGCCGTGCAAACGCCACCCGCGTCTGCCCCCAGCGACTGGGCTGGCATCGTCATTACCGGCTCGCCTGCGATGGTCAGCGACAAAGCACCCTGGAGCGAAGAAACCGCCCGCTGGATAAAACAGGCCGTCGAGGCCAACGTGCCACTTCTCGGAGTTTGCTATGGCCGCCAGTTGCTGGCCCATGCCATGGGTGGCAAGGCGGACTACCATCCGAAAGGCCGCGAGACCGGCACGCACACCGTGCGATTGCTCGACAGCGCCAGCTCAGACCCCCTGTTCAGTCAGTTGCCGGCAGAATTTCCCGCCCACCTGACCCACAAGCAATCAGCACTTGAGCTCCCTCCGGGCGCTGTATTGCTGGCCAATTCAGCCTTCGAGCCACACCAGGCGTTCCGGGTTGGCGAACATGCCTGGGGCGTGCAGTTTCATCCGGAATTCACCGATGCAATCATGAAAGCCTACCTCGAAGTCCAATATCAGGACATCGTTGCCGAAGGCCTGGACGCCCAGAGCCTGCTGCAGGGTGTGCGCCCTGCCCCTGATGCCAATCACTTGCTGAAGCTTTTCGCTGAGTACCTGAACGCCCAGGCAATGACCAAATAGTCATGGAACCCGAGCGGCTGTGTGAACGTTTTGTATGTTGAATGAGTACAGATCGCTATCTACTGTACTGGAATACAACTGAGAAAGGAGCCTCACATGAACGGTATCAGACAGCACTTAAGAAAATTCTCACTGGCCATGGCCGTGCTGCTCGCTTTTACCACCACCTTCTCTGTATCTGCCAACGCCGGCATGGTTGGAACCGGTGAGCTGATCCAGCAGCAACAGGTGGATCTGGACAGGCAACAATTGCTGGAGATGCTTGACGACCAGGGAGTGAAGGCAAAACTCCAGGAACTCGGCGTGAGTGAAGCCCAGGTTGAAGAGCGCATCCAGAATCTGACCCCGACGGAACTGGCCGAGTTTGAACAACAACTGGCCGAAGCACCAACCGGCGAAGGTGTTGTCGGTATCATTGTTCTGTTCCTGCTGGTGTTCATCATTACCGATATGCTCTGCGCGACCGATCTGTTCCCCTTTGTGAAGTGCATTCGCTGATCCCCAATGCAGCAGATGAACAGCCGTCTTAAATTGACTATGGCCGTCGCTTTGACGGCCATAGTGCTTCTGACCGGGTGTGCATCAACACCAGACTGGCCTGTCTCTGCCCCGGACAACACCAAACCGGTTTACTCGGAAAAGCTGCTGGAACAGGTGCCCTTCTATCCGCAGGAGAAGTACCAGTGCGGTCCCGCCTCCCTGGCCATGATGCTGAACGCACAGGGGCTGGCGACCAATCCGGACATTCTGAAAGAGCTGGTCTACCTGCCGGGCAAGGAAGGCTCCCTGCAAGTGGAAATGGTTGCCGGCGCACGGGCCCACGACATGCTGGTGTACCGTTTGGAACCGGAACCAGAGGCCATTCTGGCCGAGGTTGAGGCCGGAAATCCGGTCCTGGTTATGCAGAATCTTCGTCTGAGCTGGTGGCCGCAATGGCATTTTGCGGTGGTGGTGGGCTACGACAGCACGGAACAGGTCTTCATCCTGAACACGGATACACGGCGCCACTATGAAATGCCATACAAGGTGTTTTACAACACCTGGAGCAAGGCTGAGCGATGGGCTGCAGTCATTCTGCCCCCCGATCAAACACCCGCAAGTGCTGAAATGCTGCCCTACCTCCAGGCGGCCCACGATCTTGAGACAACAGGCCACACCCTGGCGGCCCAGCGAGCCTACCAAACTGCCATCACGAGATGGCCCGAGCAGCCCACACCGTTAATGGCAAACGCCAACCTGCAGTACCAGCTAGGTCATTTTCAGAATGCCGTGGGCAGTTTCCTGAGGGTGGTCGAGAAGTTCCCCGGGTTCTCCGAAGGCTGGAACAACCTCGCCATCGCACTCAACGATGCAGGCTGTCCGGCTAGAGCCAGACAGGCCTCCGAGTGTGCAGCCGGGCTGGCACCGAAACGGTTTAAACCGCTACAGGATGAGGCCCGATCACACGCGGCAGATGCCGCCGCCTGCCCCCAGATTCCCGCCTGCCCCTCAAACGCCCACTAACAGGCGGTCACAGGGATTTTCGCAGGAGCACAACGTCTTTCACGGGAATCTCCAGATCCCAGCCATAATGCTGGGCCAGCCAGCGGAATGTCTGCTCACGGTAGAACACCACATGGGTGGGATCGCGCCGATAGTGCCAGTTATCGAAACGGGCATCGTCGGTCTGGAAGCAAGTCATGATACCCAGGCAGCCTCCGGGCCGGAGCAGGCTGTCCAGCATGCGAAACACTTCGGCTGGATGATGCAGATGCTCCACAACCTCGGTACAGGTAATAACATCGTATTGCCGATCCAACGCGGCGGCGTCCGGGTAAAAGAACGGATCGTACAGGGTCATGTGCAATCCCGCTTCCGCCAGCATGCTGGCCAATGCCGGACCGGGGCCACAGCCGAAGTCCAACCCCTGTGCTCCGGGGGAAACCTGCCCCAGCAGGGGCTGGGCCAGCTTTGAAAGAAAGCGCCGGTAGCCGGGATCGTCCGCATTGTTGTTGTGCAATTCATAGACGGCTCGCTCCCGGGAGCCGGAAAGCCGACACTCGGAGGCCATCACCGTGGCTTCGCACTGGCCACAACGAAAATATCGTTGCTGCCCCACTTCGCGAAAGGGCGCCAGTTCAGCGTCTTCACACACCGGGCAGAGCGCCTTCTGTTGCGCGGAAGATTGCGGTGTTTCGATCATGAACGTTTCAACCTGACAAAAGTTTCATTGTCATATCCGGCCATGCGGCGAGTTTGTGACCGGATACGTAAAAGCACCCATCGTGCGCTGCCTATACTGGCACCGAACAGAGAGGAGTCGGCTTGTACCTCTTGAATGATAACAACAGTTCAATTCAAGACTAAATGCCCGGGAACTGCCCCGGCTCAGAGACCGGAACATGGAAACGTCATCTGAACTTGCACTGGAAGTGCCGATCGTCTCGGCTCGCTATGCCCGCCGTTTTGTCCGTTTTATGGAACATCGCGGTGTAAAGCGGCATACCATTCTTGCCAATACCGGCATCACCGACGAAATGCTGAATAACCCGGACGCCAGCTTGTCGATGCATCAGGTCATGGATTTGCTGCGACAGGCGGATTGGCTGATGACCGACGAACGCGCGGCATTCGAATTTGGCCAACAACTGGACCTGCCCAGTCACGGCCTTCTCGGGTTCGCCATGTTGGGTCAGGAAAATCCACGACGCCTGGTGAGCATGATCGTCCAATACCTGCGCGTAGGCCTGCCATTGATGGACATGGAACTGGAATCGACCGGCTCCACATTCCGCATCCGGCTGATCGATACCTGGGGCGTGGAGGACTTGAGACCCTGCCTGACCAAAATCTATATGGGCAGCATTCACCGTATCTCCTGCCAGGTTTGCAGCAACTTCAACTTCCAGTTTGATTTTCCGTCGTCTGCCTCGCTGGATGACTGGCAACTCCTGGCCCCTGGATGCGAGTTCGAATTCGAGGCACCGGTTGCTCAGGTAACCATGCCGTTGAAAGGCTCACCAGCCCCCAAAAGTGAGGCTAACCTGGAGTTTCTGGTAGCCCGTACCCGATGCCATCGAAAACCCGGCAATCTGGAAGCCGACGAGACCGCGATGCAGGTTCGCGAACTGATCATGAGCCAGCCCGGCCGCCCCTGCACCACCGAAAACATTGCGCGGCGCCTGGATATCAGCCCGCGCACCCTGCGCCAGCATCTTGCTAGCGCCGGCACATCGTTCAGGGAATTACGGAACGAAATTCGCGAAAGCTTCGCCACCCTTTATCTGAAAGACACCAACGTACCGTTGGAGTCGATCTCCGAGAAGCTGGGGTTCAGTGACCAGGCCGGTTTTACCAAAGCCTATCGATCCTGGACGGGCACAACCCCTGGCGACGTTCGGCGGCAAGCCCGCTCAAAAAAGTGAACACAGCTCACTTTTCGTTTTGACACCGTTCACGGTTTAGACAATCCCTTCCCCTCTCTCCGCTTTGAACAAAAACGGTGCCGCGACAAGCAATGACCCGCGGCACCCTCTCCCCGTCTAATAACGCTGCACTCATACGTGAACACGTATGGCAAAGGGATCTTTGCAAGTCCGATTGAGCAGTCCTTATCGGTGTTGTCTGCAACCCACTACAACAAATAACGACGTACAGAGGACGAACTCATGAAACTCAGGAACCTCAATACGAGTGTCCGCAAGCTCGGCCCCGCGATTGCCGCGGCGGCTTTGATGGCGGGAGGCGCAGGTAATGCCTCCGCCGAGCAAGTATCCACCGAGCTGGCATTTGAGTGCCCGTTTCCACTCATCGGTGATCAACCGATCCGTGCCACCATCAGTGCTGATATTCCTTCGGCAGCATCAGTGGGAGAAACGATACCGGCCTTCACCGTAGACGCGATCACCGTTGTCAACGACGATGCCCGCACCGGCCTGAAACTGGTTCAATCAGCCACTCTTGAAGGGGTTGCCACCAGCTTCAACAGCGTTACCACACCGGGCAGAACGGTAGAGCAGATCGTCACTCTTGATATACCACCGACACCGGTTCCGGAAACCTCCGGCGAATTCAATGTCCCGGCTACCGGCACTTCACCGGAATTCCTGGTTACCGCAGATGATGTCGGCGAACTGGAAATCAGGGTAGGCGCTCTACGGCTGGACCTGATCGCGCGCACCGCCAACGGCGACATCGCACCCGCACCAATCGGCGAAATCACAACCGACTGTGTTCAGCTGCCGGATCAGAACAACCTGCTTCAGACAGTGACTGTAGGCGGAGACGTTGTTGAAACACCACGCATCAGTATTACCCCTGAAGACATCAGCTTTGGATCAGTACAGGCTGGCCTCAGTGCGCAGCAGAGTGTGACCATTACCAACACCGGCAACACCGGCCTTGGCCTCAGCAACATCTTCATTGATGGAACCGACGCCGATGTATTCACTGTCACCAATCAGTGCGGCTCCAGCCTGGCGCCCGAAGCTTCATGCGCTGTCGACGTAACCTTTGCTCCAAGCACCGAAGGTACTCGCAACGCTACTCTGACCATCGAATCTACCGATCCGGAGAACGAGTCTGTAAGCGTTCCGCTCTCTGGCAAGGGAACTCTGGCACCCACTCCGGAAATTTCGGTAACGCCGGAATCCGTTGATCTGGGTCGCGTTCTGTCAGGCACCAGCGCAACTGCACAGGTTACCGTAGACAACAACGGCAACGCTGCTCTGCAGATTGACAGCATCACCCTGACTGGCGCCAATGCGGCGGACTTCATTCAGACCAATGACTGTACAACGGTCGCCGCAGGTGAAAGCTGCACCATTGATCTGAACTACACCGCCGGGGCACCGGGTGTAAGCAACGCAACGCTTGTCGTTCGCTCCAACGACCCGGAAACTGCGGAAACCTCTGTCAGCGTCACAGCCGAGTCTTACGAGGAACCGACCGGAGGTTCCGAACTTGAGCTGCTGCTCGGTCTGCAGGGCTCTACTCTGATCAATGCAACCGGAGGCACCCTGCCGCTGAACGGTTCCATTGCCACACTGCTGGACATTGCCTCAGGCACCTTTGAAGCCGATCTGGAAGTACTGCCTACCTCTGGCAACTTCTCCATCAAACTGCTTTTCAGCAAGATCAATGCGGCAGCCAACGTGGAGTTTGAGCAGGCAGAGGTTACCACCGGCACACTTGTGAATGGCAAGTTGACCGCAAATTCCAAGCTGTATGTGAAAGTACCCAAGGTTGCCATCAAGCTTGGCTGGCTGCCAGTTCGCATCGGTGGCGGTTCCGAGTGCCAAACCCGTGAACCGATCAACATCGAACTCAAATCCGTTGAAGGCTCTAACTTCTCCCCGGCAACGGGCGGCGAGGTCAGCGGCGTCTACGAACTGGGCGCTCTGGAGAACTGCGGGCTGCTCACCAGCTTGCTCAACCAGTTCATGACTGGCCCGGGCAACACCATCAACCTTGAGCTCACTCCGCAATTCTGAGGAATTCCGGCATCGCCGGAAGCAGGTTCACGGCTGGCACTAGCTGGCCGTGAACCTTACACGCAGTAAAAACAAAATCAAAAAAGGAACAATGCAATGAAAAGCCTGAAAAGAAATCTGCTAGCACTGGCTATCATCGGCGCGCCGTTTGCCGCGCAGGCAGAGCTTAAACCCATCGACGATGCTCAGATGGGCAGCATCACCGGCCAGGCCGGTGTCACCATCGAGCTCGAAACCAAAGTAAACATTGGTGAATTCAGATATACCGATGAGGGCTCTCTCGCCATCAAGGACATCAGCATCGGCGGTGCTGGCGCCGGCTATGAGGATGAGATGTTCAAAGACATCGAGATCGGCAGAAGCCTGGCCTTCAAGGACTACACCGACCTGATCGATAATATCAAGATCGAGATCGACGTTGCCGCGGATGGCGACGCCATCATCAACGTACTGCCAATCACCGCAGCTCCTATCGATTTTGGCGTGACAACCGGTGAATGGAGCCTGCAGGGCAACACAGACTCCACCCTGCTGGCAAGCAACTTTTCAATGAGAGGTATCTTCAACAAGGTCGGCATCACGGTGGATACCGCGACCGACAAGCTGACCCTGGACACAAAGGTCGGTATTTCCGATCTGGATATCGATGTCGACTTCCTCGCGATCGGTATTCGTGACCTGCAGCTCACCAAGAATACCTATCTCGAAAAGGTTGCTGACAAAGCAACTGGCGGCAATGGCCCGACCATTCTGGATGCCGCCGCGGATATCGTAGTGGAGGTCTACAAAGACCAACGCTTCGGCAGCTCGGACGATTCCCTGGCGATTGATCTGCAGCAGTTTGACGCAGACATGAAGATTGGCCAGGTTCTGGTGGGCGGAACCAGCATCGGCTCCCTGACACTGGACAACCTCTCAGTGCAGAACACCCGCATGAGAATCTACGGTCACCAGTAATGCACCGAGGGCCCGTTCCGGGCCCTCACTCTGCCAACCCGGCGGCGCGTTTCATTTCCAGATCCAGATCGCTCTCCGCCAAGGGCTCTGAACTGATCAATTCAATCCGCGATTGTTCTCCCGGCTCACAGGGCTGAACGGTCAACGCACCTTCCACCTGATTGATCACTCGCCAGCCATCCAGGGTATGCACAACGGCCTTGAACCGCACCAGACGTTCGTCCATCGCCGTTGCCAGTAGAGACGCCTCCGAGAATTGAATTTCCGGGTGGATGCGCCAGCCCAGGCTGTAATGCCCCTGACCACGGTTGGTCATCCGCTGCCAGGGCTGGTCGTCCAGAGACGGTGCCGGGGGGCGAAGATCAAGCGCAGCCCGCTGTTGATGAGCATCCGGGCTGGATACCGGCTGACGCTCCATCTCACCGTCCAGCCACTCGGGCGCCAAATGTCCCTGGCTTGTCGTGTAAACGGCACGCTTCGTCAGGGGCAGTGTGGCAACCCAGTCTTCAAACGCCGAGAGTTGCTGTGCCGTGCAAAGATCCGATTTGTTGGCGACCAGAATATCGGCAGCTTCGATCTGATCCCGGAACTGCACATTCTCAAGCACTTTCGGGTTCTCGAGTTTGCGTGGATCCACCAGAGTAATCACCGGCCCCAACGCCAGGACATCCTGATAATGCTCTCCAGTCAGGGTATCGAGAATCTGGGACGGATGGCCCAGGCCCGTGGGCTCAATCAGCAAACGATCCGGCTTGGCTCTGGCAATCAGCTGGTTCAGGCCGATCTGCATGGGCAGCCCCGCGACACAGCACATGCAGCCCCCCGGCACCTCGCGCACCACCGCTCCCTCGGTTTCCAGGATGGCACCGTCAATGCCCACCTCGCCGAACTCGTTCACCAGTACCGCCCAGGTTTCCCCTTCCGGTTTCTGGCGCAGAAGGTCCAGAATGGCAGTGGTTTTGCCAACGCCAAGGAACCCGAGTATCAGGTTGGTGGGAATCGGGCGGGTAATGTTGGACATAATTCGGGCCTCAAAAACGTTATACTATAACAACATTGACCAGGCCGGGCTACGTCCCGACTATGGAGGAGTTAATGCCAAGACTGTTCTTCGGGCTGGAAATTCCTGAGTCGATCAAGACCAGCCTCTTAAAGGTAAAAACTGACATTAAAGGTGCCCGCTGGCAAAGCAAAACCCAGCTTCACCTAACCCTGGCGTTTCTGGGAGAGGTGGAGGCCGAACAGGTAATCCAGGCTCGGGATAACGCCAGAAAGGTGACCCATACGCCTTTTAAGCTGGAAGCCGCCGGGTTGGGTTGCTTCGGCAAGGAGGAGAGCCCGAAAATCCTATGGGCGGGAGTCTCCCCCGAGGCAGAACTGAGGGGACTGCAACGCACCCTTGCCCAAAGGCTCATCAACGACGGCTTCACTCTCCAGAATCCCTCATTCAAACCTCACATCACACTGAGCCGCTTTCGGGCTGGCGCAGGCTCGGTGGCCGGGCTGATCGAGCACTACCAGAGGACCCGGTTTGGCAGTTGGCCGGTTCAGGGCTTTGCACTGTTTGAAAGCAGTCCAGGCCAAAGCGGCTCGGTCTATACCGTACTGGAACGCTATCCGTTAACCACCTGAAGCCTCAGGATTGCTCAAGTCGGTTTGCCTCGTAGTCCTCAATCAAGGCTCTGGCGAGAACCCAGTCTTCGTCAGCGACATGCACGTTGGTAAAGCCGGCTGCGCCGATCTCGCCCAGCGCGCCCTGCAGATAATGTCCGCCTACGTGCGCCTCTATGTGATTGGCACGCAGCAGGCCAGCAATGATGTGAGCCTCGGTAATATCCCGGGCCCGATAGGCTATTTGCAAAACGGAGCACTCCTATATGCTTAACGCTGTTTCGACTATAGTCGTCCACATGCCCTGTGTCTCGCGCCCCAAGGATTGTCCATGCTCTGGTTTCTGCTCGCTGTCGTTACTCTTGTTGTCCTGATCACACTGCTGATCTTCCGGGTAAAGGATCTTTCCGAGTACGACGGCCAGGACTGGGTTATCAAGGAAGTTGCTCCAAACCCGGCTCATGATGAGGTCATAGAACGCATCAAGGACATGGGGCGCGCCTCCCGTGGCCTGAAAGGCAAAGCCCGGCTGATCGCCCTCCGCAATCACCTGGATAGCCTGGGTGAAGGCGTGGATATCGAATCGGACATCCGTCATCAGGATCATCCGCGTGGAGAATGGATATTGGCGCCCGGGGCCGATTCCCGCCGACGTGTGCTCTATATTCACGGCGGTGCCTGGGCTGCTGGCAGCCCTCGAAGTCACCGGGCGATTACCGACCGTTTTTCCCGGATTGCCAATGCTGCCGTTTTTGCGGTTGACTACCGGCTTATGCCCGAACACCGGTTCATGGATGGCATTCGGGACTGCCGCCAGGCCTATGCATGGTTGCTGAATCATGGCCCGGACGGCAAAGCGCCCGTCGACTTCATGGTGGTTGCCGGAGACTCGGCGGGCGGCAGCCATACCCTGTCACTGCTGGCGTGGATTCGCGACAATGGCCTGCGGCAGGCTGATGCCGCCGTTGCCCTGTCACCCTCCACGGATCTTACGCTTACGGCGCCGAGCAATCGCGAAAATATTCGCACGGACCCACTCCTGGGCCCGGTGTTTGGTGGTTTGTCCAAAATCCCGCTGCCCGTGTTGTGGTGGGGAACACTTGCCGCGTTCAGAATCTCTCCCACCAACCCTGTTGCATCACCTCTGCGGGGTGAGCTTAACAAGCTGCCACCCGTGCTTATCCACGCAAGCACCACGGAAATGCTGCTGGACAACGCCACGCGTTACGCTGCCAAAGCAAAAGCCCAGGGTTCACCGGTGGAGCTTCACACCTGGCAGAACATGGTTCATGTATGGCACATCTTCACGCCACTTCTTCCTGAGGCAGACGAGGCGTTTGAAGACATCGCGGTGTTTCTTCAGAAAGTGGAACAGCAATAGCAGCTGGTGCCGGCGCTACTCAGCCGGCTTTCGCCTGACGTACAGCACCTTATGGACTCGGGCAACGACCGTTCCTGCCTCATCCACAACGTCGACATACCACTCCGGCAGGTACTTGTCGCCATCGGCGGTGGCTTCGCGTATTTCATCAAGACGCGCATCGGTCAGCTCGAAGCGGGCCTTTACCACGCCCTTGCCGGGGCGGATAAAATCAATACTCGCGGACTTGTCCCACACGATGTAATCGTTGCCCAGTCGGCGCATCAGCAACAGCATATACATTGGGTCAACCATGCTGTAGAGAGATCCGCCGAAGTGCGTGCCCACGTAGTTGGTGTTGTACCAGTGCTGACGCATTTCCACCGTTGCAGAGCTGAAGTCATCAACAATGTGAGTGACTTTAATACCCGCCCCCAGATAAGGGGCGAAAGTAGAGAGCACTCGGCGCAGAGCGCCGGCACTGGCAAACCAGCGGCGAATGGTTGAATTCATAGGAACATCCAAACGGTTGAGAATCAGCCTGAAAACTGCGTAGCTGGCTATCTTCTTACAGCCACACTGCATTTTCAACGAAAATTCATACGACCGTTTGAATTATTTAGACTGGAAGCATCAAGGTTTCACGCCGAACCACTGGGGATAGTTCAGCAGGCAGTACAGTGCGAGCATGTCATAAACCGCATGCCAGACCATCACCATGGGCAGGCTGCCCCAGAACTGGTAGGCACCACCAAGAATCAGTCCAAGACCCGTTGCCACCAGAAAATAGGTAAACGACACGTAGTGCACCAACCCGAACAACACAGAGGCCGCCAGCAAGGCTGTCCAGGGCCCGGTATGCTGCAGTAGCCAGCCCTGCACGGCACCACGAAACAACAGTTCTTCCCCCACCCCGGCGAGCAGGCACAAGGTCAGCAATACCGGCCAGCGATAACTCGCCGCGAAACGGTAAAGGGCCTGCATTTGCGAACCAAGATCATCAGGGAACAGCCAGGAGAGTTGAGTCAGCAGCAATAGCACAAGGTAGGTGGTGCCAGCGCCCAGGATTCCGTACAGCAGGATTTCCGGCAGATTCAGGCCATTCAGCATTAACGGAATATCGAACAGCCAGATCGCGAGCCAGCCTACCAAACCAATACCGCCCTGAAACAACAGGGCGGCGGTAGTGGATATAGTGGCGCGACCTTGGGCCATAACTCAGTTTTCGAACAAGCCCTTGACCGGGAACAGATCGTCGTAGGCGGGCGCCTGCTTCTGGGCCTTGGCCTGGAAGGATTTCATCATGTCCGTGGGGCGGAACATGCCAGACTGCCATGTGGCCATGTAGCGGAGGCTGTCTTCTACGCTGTGATCGCGGCTGAAGTTGATCATTTCCTTGCAGCCGGTCACCGCCAGCGGTGAATTGGCAGCGATCTGGGCGGCAATGGACATCACGCCCTCAAGCATCGCTTCCTGAGTCTCGTATACCGAGTTCACGAAACCCAGGCGATGAGCTTCTTCAGCACCGAACTTGCGGCCCGTGTAAGCCAGCTCACGCACCACGCCCTCAGGCATCAGTTTAGGCAGCCGCTGCAGCGTGCCCACATCAGCTGTCATGCCCAGCTCGGTTTCCTTGATGGTGAAATAGGCATCGGAGGTGCAATACCGGCTGTCAGCAGCGCATACCAGGTCCAGAGCCCCACCAATACAGCCCCCGTGCACCGCAGCCAGCACCGGCAGACGTACTTTCTCAAGAGAGCTCAGAGTATCCTGCAGCTGCAGTACGACTCTTCGCAGGTTCTCCGCCATACGGCCAGGATCACCACTCATGGGCACGGATTTCGGATCCGAGAACACGCCCAGATCCATGCCTGCGGAAAAGTGCTTCCCAGTCGAGGAGATCACAATCACCCGGGCATCGGTATTGGCTTCAATATCCTGAACGCAGCGCGGCAATTCCAGCCAGAATGCCTTGTTCATGGTATTCAGCGCCTCGGGGCGACTGAACTGAACATGGGCGATGTGGTCTTTTACTTCAATATTGAAACTTTCGTAGTTGGCGAGTTCAGACATGATGGATCCCGTATCATCTGAGAGCATGGTTTCGTATTATTAGGGTGCACATTACCGCGAAACGAGGCACGATGGAATTCACTTTCCTTGGCACATCGGCCGGAACACCAACCCGGTCACGCAACGTCACCGGCCTGGCGCTTTGCCTGTCGGGGCCCAAACCCTGGTATCTGGTGGACTGCGGTGAAGGCACCCAGCACCAGCTGATGCGCACACGGTATTCGGTGATGCAGTTGCGCGCCATTTTCATCACCCACATCCATGGTGACCATATCTTCGGGCTACCGGGCTTACTTACCAGCGCGTCCATGCTGGGTCGCACCGAGCCTCTGGACATCATTGCGCCGCCACAGGTACGCCGGTTTATCGATGCGGTCATCGAAAACAGTGACTCCAGCCTGAGTTATCCGTTGAACTTCACCAACTCGGAAGCTCCGGATTTTTACTGGCAGGATGACCATTTGGGCGTTACCAACGTGGCGCTTTCACACCGGGTACCTTGCCGGGCCTACGTATTCACAGAGCGCAATCTGGAACGTCAGCTGCAAAAGGAGAAACTGGTTGCTGATGGCATAGAGCCTGGCCCTCAATGGGGCGACCTGCAGAAAGGCAAAGATGTTCTACTGGATGATGGGCGCCTGCTGCGTAGCGACGATTACACTCACATTCCCAGAACCGCGCGAAAAATCATTGTCGGCGGTGACAACGACACCCCGGAACTGCTGAAAAATGCCTGCCAAGGCACCCACGTCTTGATTCACGAGGCCACCTACACCCAGGATGTCGCAGACCGGGTTGGCCCCTGGCCCCAACACAGCTCGGCGCAGCAGGTGGCCCGGTTCGCACAGGCAACGAAGCTGCCCAATCTGGTACTCACCCACTTCAGCTCCCGCTACCAATCGGCCCCGGGTGGCACACCGCACATCAATCAGCTTGCCGCCGAGGCGTTGCAGCATTACAAGGGCCACCTTTTCCTGGCCCGGGATTTTGACACCTACCGTCTGGAGAAAGACTTCCAGCTACACAAAGGTGATCACAGCTAATCAGTCGCTATTCTGGCCTGGCGGCAGTACCACCCATTCAGGGTCTTCAAATTCACCCAAAGGCCGAATCTCCACAAACGGAGCAGCGCTTTTAATGATCTCCGCGATCCTCGGGTCCTTCCGGGCATCCATGGCATCGCGGTCGGCCTTGCTGTCCCAGCTGGCGATAGCGATCAACTTGTTCGGCTCACCAATCTTTCGGTGTAGTTCGGTACCACGGGCACCGGGCGCCTGCTGAATCAGCTCACTGGCCCGGACCCAGGCATCGGCATACTCCTCAGCAGAGTGCCCGTCTTTCACCGTGACCTCGAAAATATACTTCATCGCATCCTCCTCACTCCTATGGATCTTCGTGGTTCGCTGAGCCTTGCGGTAGACTGGCCGGACATTCACAGGGAAGTCACCAATGTCCGCACCGCTTGTTTTTGCCATCGTCGCCATCGCCCTGATTGGTGGCTCACTGTTTTATTTGTTCTTCTACCGCAACTGGCGACGGCGGCGCGAACTGCAACAGCCCTTCCCTGTGTCCTGGAGGCACCACCTTCAGGATAACGTGCCGCTCTATAATCGGCTCTCCGACAGCCACAAAACCCGACTGGAGAATTTGGTTCAGCTCTTTATCTCGGAGAAGGAATTCTACGAATGTGCCGGTTTTGAAATCGATGACCGGGTGCGAGTGACCATTGCCGGCCATGCTTGCCTTTTACTGCTTGAACGCGGATTTTACGAATACGATGACGTCAAAAGCATCCTGGTCTATCCCGACATCTACCGGGTAAAGGACACCGAAAGCGATGGCCTGGTGGTCAGCGCCAGTGACGAAACCCGGGCCGGAGAGGCCTGGTCCCACGGCCGGGTAATTCTGGCCTGGAGCCAGTGTGAACAAGCCATCGCCAATCCTCATGGCCCGCACAATGTGATTCTCCATGAATTCGCCCATCAGCTGGACTACCTGGATGGCACTGCGGACGGTGCGCCACCACTGAGTGGCGATGACGCTGCACGCTGGCAGGAAACCATGACCGAAGCCTGGGACCACCTGCAGCATCGGCTGGAACACCACCACAAACCCTGGCTCGATCCCTACGGCGCCACCGAGCCGGCCGAGTTTTTCGCGGTGCTGACCGAGGCCTTCTACCAACAACCGCAGCACTTGAAACGTGAACAACCTGACGTCTACGCTGCCCTGTGCCGTTTTTACCGGATCGACCCGGAGCACATGCGTGCCTGCGAGCCTTGATGATCAGCCGCCTAGGCCGTTTCCCTTGACGCCGAGACGATCCAGGTAAAGATGCAGCTCTTCCTCGCTGATATTCACGTATTCCAGTACCCGGCCATAGAGCATCACGGTAGGCACATTACGCCCGCCTAACTCCTTCTGGGTCTCACTCAGGACGTAAAGTATCGTCCGTTCCGTTTTTGTGAGACCATCCCGCGCATCGGGGATTACCTCGTCTATTCCGCGTAAACTGCTCATATTTCTGAATCCGGTAAGCTGCCCATGGAAATCAAAGTCAATTATCTCGACAACCTGAGGCTTGAGGCCAAGTTTGACGATTTTACCGTCGTCTCAGACCAGCCCGTCCGCTACAAAGGCGATGGCTCGGCGCCCGGCCCGTTTGACTACTTCCTGGCCTCATCTGCCATGTGCGCGGCTTACTTTGTAAAGGTTTACTGCAACGCCCGGGATATTCCCACAGATAACATCCGCCTGTCGCAGAACAACATTGTAGACCCGGAAAACCGCTACAAGCAGATTTTCAAGATTCAGGTGGAACTGCCGGAAGACATTTCGGACAAGGACCGCCAGGGCATCATCCGCTCCATCGACCGTTGCACCGTTAAAAAAGTGGTGCAAACCGGCCCGGATTTCCAGATTGAAGTGGTGGAAAACCTGGACGAAGACGCTCAGGCCCTGCTCACCGCCGCCCCCGGCGGCGACGGCAACACCTATATTGAGGGCAAGGATCTGCCCCTGGAGCAGACCATTGCCAACATGACCGGCATCCTCTCAGATCTGGGCATGAAGATCGAGATTGCCTCCTGGCGCAACATTGTTCCCCACGTGTGGTCTCTGCACGTGCGCGACACCGCGGCCCACATGTGCTTCACCAACGGCAAGGGTGCCACCAAGGAAGCCGCCCTGTGTTCGGCCCTGGGTGAGTTTATAGAGCGGCTGAACTGCAACTTCTTCTACAACGACCAGTACTTCGGCCAGGACATCGCCAACAGCGAGTTCGTGCACTACCCGAACGAAAAATGGTTCCAGCCAGGCCCGGAAGGCGAGTTGCCGGACGGCATTCTGGATGACTACTGCCTGAAGATTTTCAATCCGGACGGCGAACTGCTGGGCACGCACCTGTTCGACACCAACTCGGGCACGCCCGAGCGTGGTATCTGCAGCATTCCGTATGTGCGTCAGTCAGACGGAGAGACAGTTTACTTCCCCTCCAACCTGATCGAGAACCTGTACCTGAGCAACGGCATGAGCGCCGGTAATACCCTGCAGGAAGCGCAGGTACAGTGCCTGTCAGAAATCTTCGAACGGGCAGTCAAGAAAGAGATCATTGAGAACGAAATCGCCCTGCCGGATGTTCCCGAGAGCGTGTTGGCCAAGTACCCGGAGATTGTCGAAGGTATCAAGGCCCTGGAAGAGCAGGGCTTTCCGGTACTGGTGAAAGATGCCTCCCTGGGCGGTCAGTTTCCGGTGATGTGCGTCACCCTGATGAACCCCAAAACCGGCGGTGTGTTTGCTTCCTTCGGTGCACACCCCAGCTTCCACGTTGCCCTGGAACGCAGTCTGACCGAGCTGCTGCAGGGTCGCAGCTTTGAAGGTCTGAACGACCTGCCGGCGCCCACCTTCAACTCCATGGCGGTGACCGAGCCCAATAACTACGTTGAACACTTTATCGATTCCAGCGGCGTGGTGTCCTGGCGCTTCTTCAGCGCAAAATCCGACTACGATTTTGTGGAATGGGATTTCTCAGGCAGCAACGAAGAAGAAGCCGACACCCTGTTCGGCATCCTCGCGGACATGGGCAAGGAATGCTACATGGCGGTGTTCGAAGACCTCGGCGCTCCGGTCTGTCGAATCCTGGTGCCGGGCTATTCCGAGGTGTATCCGGTGGAAGACCTGGTGTGGGACAACACCAACATGGCCCTGGAATTCCGCGAAGACATCCTCAACCTGCACCGTTTGAGTGAAGAAGAACTGGCCGATCTGGTACAGCGCCTGGAAGAGGCCGAGCTGGATGTATACATGACCATCGTCACCCTCACCGGCATCGAATTCGATGAAAACACCGTATGGGGCCAGCTCACCATTCTGGAACTGAAACTGCTGATCTACCTGGCACTGGGCGAGCTTGAAGAGGCCCAGGAGCTGGTGGAGATGTTCCTGCAATTCAATGACAACACCGTTGAGCGCGGCCTGTTCTACCAGGCTATGAACGCGGCCCTGGAAGCCACGCTGAACGACGAACTGGAGCTGGATGATTACCTCTACAACTTCCGCCGTATGTTTGGCGACCCGGTGATGGATGCGGTGGTCGGGTCTATTGAGGGGTCGGTGCGCTTCTTTGGCCTGGAAGAAACCGGCATGGACCTGCGAGGTCTGGACCGGCACCTGAAGATGATCGAGAGCTACAAGAAGCTGCACGCGGCCAGGGCCCGCAAAGCCGGCGTTCAACGGTAAGCATTGGCCGTCTGATCCCCCGTGTGAACTACCTGCTTGCCAATCACCCGAATGGCCCCTGGCCGGCAGGTCGCCCTAAACGGGGTTTTGCCGGCCACGTCGCCATCCACCGTTACCGTCTTGGCGCGGGTGGTTTCTACGTGGCACCACTTGCCCTTGATCTGGATGACGGTACTGGTTCGGCGCGGCGTCTTGCGATTCAGGCGTACCATCAGAAATGCAAGTAACAGCTGCGGCAATGGGCGTGGTTTAACGGCAATCACATCCAGCAAGCCGTCATTGGCGGAAGCCTCCGGTATTTCGTGGCCGCCGCCGAAATAGGCACCCGTGGCAACTGCAATGGATAGCCAGCGGCCATCCAGGGTGGAGCGATCCGTGCGGATACGTGCGTGAAACCCCCGCTGGGCGCCCAGCTGCCGGAAAAGCGTGGCAACGTAGCTGAATTGTCCAAGGAACTTTTTAGTAGGCGAACTGGCCTGGCGCGAAGGTAGGGTGCCCAGGCCAATGTGGGCCACGTTGAGATAGATGCGGTCATCAAACTCCGCCACATCAATCATCTCGGTGCTACCGTCCGCCACCAGACGGGCCACCTCTGCCGGTTCAGACGGAATACCCAGGTTGCGAGCAAAATCATTAGCGGTTCCCGAGGGAAGAACCGCGAGAGTCGCGCCGGTGCGCAGGCAAAGTCCGGCCACACCGTTCACAGTGCCATCCCCACCCGCGGCCAACAATACGTCGTTGCCAGTCACCAGGCGCAGCCACTGTTCAGCCTCATCCAGCCTGCATTCGGTTACGTTCTCGATTCCCTGCTCGCGCAGATGCGGCAACCAGAAATCCGCATCCCGGCAGCCATCACCGGAACCAGGGCTATCCACCAGCCAATACGCCATATCATTCCCTCTGGAGAAAGAAACTGTCCCCTTCATTTGATAGCATGGCTGATCGATTTCTTCATGCAGGAAGCATTACCGTATGGCAACGCGCATTACTCTCCATTACTGCACTGGCTGTAACTGGATGCTGAGATCCGCCTGGATGGCGCAGGAACTGCTGACCACCTTCGACGGCATGGTCGACGAGCTCACATTGAAACCCGGCTCCGGCGGCATCTTTGAAGTCTGGGTAAACGATACCCGAATCTGGTCCCGCAAGGAGCAAGGGGGCTTCCCCGATATCAAGCAACTGAAACAGCTGGTGCGGGATCAGATTGCCCCGGAGCACTCACTGGGGCACTCAGACAAGCCGGTGTAGTACATCTACGAGGGTGGCTACCCGCTCCCGCATCTTTTCGCTACCATACGCCACCCTCAAAACGCCCGCCCGCTGCGCCAGGCCCGTCTGCAGCTGCTGTTCGCCAGAGGTGATCCAGTTGACCCTGCAGAGGCTTTCCCTTGTCCATCAATGCCTTATATACCGACTTGTCGGGCTACTACGATCTGATGTGTGCCGATATCGATTACCCTGCCCAGAGTCTTGGGGTACAGCGGTTACATCAGCTATTCGGCAATGGCGGCAAGCGTCATCTGGATCTGGCCTGTGGTACCGGGCCGCACATCCGGCATTTCCTGAACCTTGGTTACCAGTGCGAAGGGCTGGATATTAATCAGCCCATGCTGGATGTAGCCCAACAGCGTTGCCCGGAAGCCGTCTTCAGTGTTCAGGATATGTGCGAATTCAGGTTTGATAATCCATTTGATCTGATTACCTGCTTCCTGTACTCCATTCATTACAGCGATGGTATCGAGAAGCTCCAGGGCTGTATCGAAAGCGCCTACCGGGCGTTATCAGCCAACGGATTGTTCTGTTTCAATGCCGTAGACAAGACCCGAATCAACAACAATCTGTATGTCTGTCACTCCGCCCGGCACGATGGCAGTGAGTTTACCTTTCGGTCTGGCTGGCATTACGTTGGCGGTGGTGAACGGCAGTCGCTCCGGCTGAGCATTGATCGCACCACCAACGGCATCAGTGAATCCTGGCAGGATGAGCACCCCATGGTAGCACTGAGCTTTCGGGAGCTGGCCACCCTGTTGCAGCCCTGGTTTGACGTGACCATCTTCGAGCACGACTACGAACGCATCTTGCCCTGGGATGGCGAATCCGGAAACGCACTGTTTGTCTGCGTAAAGCGTTGAGCGTTACCGGATTTCGCTGAGAAGAATAGTGGTTAGTGCTTCATGCCGGCGTGGTCGTTCATCGCCGGGGCACCGTCAAGGGGGCGCACCATCAGTTCAATATTCAGGTCTTCGGCACCATCAAAATCCAGTCTTACCGGAACTTTCTCGCCCTCAACTAGGGGCTCAGGCAGCCTTTCAAGCATCAGGTGATAACTGTGAGGTTTTAACTCCACGGTTTTGCCGGCGGGTATCAGAAGACCACCATCTACCGGCTGCATACGCATGACACCCTCATGCATGGAAGTTTCGTGAATCGAAACGTTGCCGGCTCTAGGGGTTTCTGCGCCCACCAGGGTGATGGCCTGTTCACTGTGGTTGGTGATCGCCATATAGCCCACACCCATGGGCGTACCCGGCGGTGTTGGCCGACTCCAGGGCTGATTGATCTGTATCGGATGGCTCTGGTGGTCGTTACCGTGTGCGTGATCGGCGGCAAATGCGGCCGGGGCGAACAGGGCTGCGCCCAATGCCAGAGCAATCAGGGGTTGTTTCATTCGGCGTTCCTTGTTTTCTGACAAATATCACTACTGTAGCGGCCGGCTCCGACCACTTCAAAGCCATCAGGAGCGACGAATGGTCGCAGGGATATTGTCCGTGTTTGCCGTGTCAGTGAGCACCTGACGAACGTCTGCCATAGGCACCGGCCGGCTGAAATAGTAACCCTGGAAGCGCAGGCAGCCCATTTTGATCAAGGCCTGGGCCTGAGCCTGCTCTTCTACACCCTCAGCGATCAGACTCATGTTGTGGCTGCGGGCAATGGCGACGATGCTGCGCACCATATTGGCGGCTTTTTCATCTTCAACAATACCGTCCACAAAGCTTTTGTCGATTTTAAGCTCATCCAGAGGTAACTGGCGCAGCAGGCTGAGGGAAGAATAGCCGGTTCCGAAATCATCCATGGCCAGGCGTATACCGTGGCTTCTCAGGTCGCAGATAGTTTGCAGCACCTGATCGAAATTGCCCATGAACAGCGTTTCGGTAATCTCCAGAACCAGAGAGGACGGCGAGACATCGTGGGTTTTCAAGGCGTTCAATACTGTATCCACGAAGCCTGGCTGGCAGAACTGAATCACCGAGATGTTGATGGCCAGATCCAGCGGCTGTTTCACCTTGTCTATCAATTGCCGGAATTCCCTCAGGCTGGTGTCCAGCACGAAGTTACCCAGAGGAATCATCAGGCCGCTTTTCTCGGCCACATCCACGAATTCTGCCGGCGAAACGAATCCCAACTCTTCATCCTGCCAGCGCACCAAAGCCTCCAGACCAATGGTTTCGCCTGCATCGTTCACCTGCGGTTGGTACACCATATAGAGAGCATGAGAGGCCAGGCCATAGCGCAGCCTCTGTTCCACGTTCAGCCGCCGTAGATAAGCGGTTTCCATTTCTGCCTTGTAGACGCAGACGGCATTCCGGCTTTGTTTGGCCTCATACAACGCCAGGTGGGCACTACGAATCAGCTTGCTGAGGGAGTCTCCGTCTTCGGGGTACCGGGCCACCCCGACACTCGCGCCCACCTGCAGACGAAGCCGGCCCACTTCGAAGATTTGGGCCAGATCTTCTACCAGTGCCCGGCAGGCATCGGTCAACGAGGGGATGTTGGTATTGGGGGTAACGATGGCGAATTCATCGCTCCCGAGCCTCGCCAGATCGTCGTGTCGTTCCGCCAACCGCTCAAGTCTTCGCCCAAATTCCACCAGGGTGTGATCCCCGTACTCCAGCCCAAAGCGGTCATTGATGCCACTGAAGTTATCAATGTTGATCACCACCAGACTGAACGGCCTCGCCTGAGAAAGCCTGCCTTCCAATCGATCCAGGAGCCCGGCGCGGTTTAACAGGCCGGTGAGATCGTCATGTCGAGCCCGGTACAGCAACTCTTCCCGACGCTCTCCCTCGGCACGATCAATAACCCGGAACAACAGGTAGAGCAACCAGGCACCCAGTACAAAGCCAATCACGTAGGGTACGAGGGTACCCATAAAATCGCGGTAAAGAGGGGCAAAACGCGTCTCGGACACTGTCCAGATCTGATACCGAGCGTCGAAGGTGGCGGCTGTCAGATAATCTCGCTGGTCGCGGGTCATATGAAAAGAAACCGCCTCCGGACTGGCCATGATATCGGCCATGGTCTTTCCGGTTCCCTCCTCGAAATCACGCCGCTGTGCGCTCAAACGCTCCTCGTTGACCTGCGAGGCAGAATATCGCTCAGGCGTTGCGCCCTCTCGCGACATAAACTGGACGTATTTGTCTGCCTCCCGAAACAGGATGACACTGTCCTCGGGACCATCGTGCAGATCCTGCCCAAGAACTGAACCTTCGGCACCGATCTTCAGTCCGGCCGTCATTACTGCAACCACAGAACCATCGTCCGCTCGCAAGGCCTTTCGTATCGGGATCAACCAGGCACCGAGCGCATCCATATAATAAGTACGCCCTACCACCATCACATCCGACTCAAGGGCTTGCCTGAAACCTTCTGCGGTACTGGGGTTCTCCAGGAGATTGGGCAGGCGGCTGGTGTCCATATTGGTGCTGATACGAACCAGCGTGCCGTCCGGGCGAGCCAGGCCAAAACCTACGAGGGCCGGGTTAACCGAAAGGATATTGTCCAATAAAGGCATTTCCCTCCGCTCTTCCAGCGGTTCGCCACTGTCGAGGAGTTCGCGCCCCACGACATCAAGCACCAGCTCCTGAGTCCGGAACAGACTGTGAACGGATTGGGATATGAGCTCAGCTCTGGACAATTGATGCGCAGTTTCATCAGACAGGGTCTCCCGCCAGCGCTGCTGGAGAGACACCCCTAAAAGCGCAACGCCGACGATTACGATCAGAAAATACAGCGTCCAGATATTGCTTTTCAGAGCCGCCAAGTAGTCAGTCCATTTGTCCCGGTGAATGGGTTAATTTCGCTAACCATGATTATAGGATGACGTTGCAAATACGCACCCTGTTTTGACACAACCTTACCAAAAAAGATGATGCCAAAAGGAACTTTGCCGTCGTTATCCAGACAATCTGTTCATCTGGCGTTCATGCCGGATAGGGTTTACTGAGGCTAGAATCAAAATCAAAGCCAACGGCAACCAGGCGGAAAAGGAGCCAGACAATGAATGTAATGTCAGTGCTGAACCAGATCATGAACCAGGCCCAGGGCGGTCAGTCCCGCCAGGGCAGCCAGGGTGGAATGGACGTAAACCAGATGATGGGCAACCTTGGCAGCCAACTGTCCGGAGGTAAAGGCGGCAGTGGCATTGATGTAAAAAGCCTGTTGGGTGGCGGAGCACTGGGATTGATGCTGGGCTCCAAGCGTGGCCGCAAAATGGGCGGCAAGGCACTGAAGTATGGCGCCCTGGCCGGTGTCGGCGTACTGGCATGGAAAGCCTATCAAAACTACCAGAGCACCAATCAGGGCCAGGCACAGCCCGCCCCGGTGCAACAGGGCCAGCCCCTTGAGCAGTTGCAGGGAGCTGACCAGGAGCGTCGTGGACTGGAAATTCTCCAGGCCATGATTATGGCCGCCCGCGCCGATGGCCATATCGATGCCAATGAAAGACAACTACTGACTCAGGAGATCGAGCGGCTGGGCCCGGACGACGAACTCCAGGCCTGGATCCAGCAACAGTTCGATGCGCCACTGGATGCCAGCGCTTTGGCACGCAACGCCGATTCGCCCCAGGCAGCCCGGGAAATCTACGTCGTCAGCGCCGTGATGATTGACGAACAGAACCCGATGGAGCGTGCCTGGCTCGAACAACTGGCCGGTGCCCTGAAGATAGAACCCAATCTGGCCAGGGAGCTTGAACAACAAGTGCTGGCTGCCAGTTAATCAATCACAGCAGACGGCACCGGACTCCCCGGTGCCGAATCCAAGTCAGGCCTTCTTAACAAACTCCGACTTGAGCTTCATGGCCCCCACACCATCAATCTTGCAATCAATGTCGTGATCGCCATCCACCAGGCGGATGTTCTTGACCTTGGTTCCCACCTTCACCACCAGGCTGGAACCCTTCACCTTCAGATCCTTGATTACGGTGACGGTATCGCCATCCTGCAGCTCATTGCCATTGGCATCACGAACCACCTTGCCTGCTTCAGCCGCTGCCTGCTCGGCCTCCGTCCATTCATGGCCGCACTCCGGGCACACCAGCTGAACGCCATCTTCGTAGGTGTATTCAGAACTGCACTTGGGGCAAGGGGGCAACTGAGACATTATCATTTCCTGTTAACTGAATGAGCACAGGATTATACCACTATTGCCCCGGCGCCACCCTCGCCAGAATGTCCGGGTTCTCCGACAACGGCAACGCCAGAATCACCCCTTCATTCGAAGCCGGAAAAATGCCCGTCAACGCTGTCACATTCACCTGGTGTGAGACCATCACCACCGGCATGCCGGGCCCAAGGGCATTCACCAAGTTGATGGTTTCACGGGTCTGTTGCGGGCCATCGCCCCGGTTGCGAAAAAATGAATTCAGAGCCGGCCACTCAGTCACTGGCCCCATATTCATTTCCTGGGCGGTCTCAAGACATCGACACCACTGGCTGGAAAACACCCTCGCCTCATCAATTCCATGTTCTGCCAGAAACGCTTTCCACGCCCGGGCCTGCTCACGCCCCGTGTCGTTCAGGTTCCTCTGGGTACTGCAATCTCCGAGCACAAACCCGACTGGATCACCGGTGCCTGGAGCCAGGGCATGACGCAGCATCAAAACGGCTCTCCCCTCTCTAAGGGCAGCCCAGGCGTCCTTTTCTGAGGCATGGGTTTGAGAAAACCCAAAAGCGCCGATGGCCATCAAACAAAACACAAACGCTTTCATAATGATTCCTCAAAGACTCCGTCAGCGCGCATATCGCGGCGGTATCACCAGTGCCAGATCTGTGTCATTGGGGGCTACTTTCCAAAAATTTCGAAGGCCATGGATGGCCTGAGAGAAGCGCACATGGATGTGCTCGTAGCGGTTTTTGGAAAGTAGCCCCCAATGACACAGGCACCCAATGTCTTACCGCCTAATAGCCAATACGCGGAACCAAACTAACAGGCTCACCCCATGAAAGGTTAAACTGACCACCAGCCAAACCAACGAAGGAAAACCGAAATGCCAATCTGGGTCGACGCCGATGCCTGCCCCGTTCCCATCCGGGAAATCCTCTGCCGTGCCGCTACCCGCTGGCAAATCCAGACCACCTTCATCGCCAACCACGCCATCAGCCTGCCACCAAGCCCACACATCAGCCGCCGGCAAGTCCCCCACGGTTTCGACGTTGCAGACAACGAAATCATGGACCAGATGAGCAAAGGCGATCTGGTGATTACCCAGGACATTCCCCTGGCCGCCGAAGCCATCGAAAAAGGCGCCGACGTCTTCAACCCCCGTGGGCAGGCCTTCACCAAAGAAAACATCCGCCAGCGCCTTGCCATGCGCAACTTCATGGAAGAAATGCGCAACGCCGGCCAGGTAACCGGCGGGCCGGCCCCGTTCAGCCAGGGAGATCGAAAAGAGTTTGCCGACCAGCTGGATCGGTGGCTGCAAAGAAACG
>CETO01019133.1_pt1 | contig 27157 bp, 32 predicted proteins | sample 531351 | NCBI WGS metagenome assembly CETO01 (sample SAMEA2622678, study PRJEB7988) | marine metagenome | isolation source: saline water (ENVO:00002010), including | reverse complement strand
TATTAGACAAAAAAAGACTAATAATTAGAACTAAAATTGATACAAATTGCAATGAGATTGAAGAAAATTGGGGTAATTTTGCCGAAGAGTACATTGATATATCTTCAATCAGCAAGGATGGTCTCAATATTTTGAAAGATAAATTGGTATCTTTTCTTTCGGCTTAATTGTTTTGCTGATGTAAATTACACATGCTTGGAGAGGTGGCTGAGTGGCTGAAAGCGGCACCCTGCTAAGGTGTTATACTCGTAAGGGTATCGAGGGTTCGAATCCCTCTCTCTCCGCAAAGGTATTAAAATGATTGATAAAGTGTTCAATATTATCGCAATTGGCTTTGTTGTATTTTTTTTAGTATTTATTTTTCACATAATATTTCAATAAGATAAGAATGAAAAATTTAGTAATAGTTGGCCATCCAGATAAAAACTCATTTTGTTATAACGGTATTTTTAAGACAATAATATCCGAGCTTCAAAAAAGTGAAAAACAGCAAATTGAAATTATTGATCTTTATCATGAAGATGAGAGTATTCCAAGAAAAGACCTCATTAAAAAGTATCAAGATTTAGTTACTTGGTCTGACAGATTATACTTTGTTTCTCCAGTGTGGTGGTTCAGACTTACACCAAAAACTGAAAATTTTTTCGATGAAGTATTTACTCCAGAATTTGCTTTTAAATTTATTAACATTACAAAAATTTATGCTATTCCTAAACCTTATCTTAAAAATAAGCAAGTTAGGACATATATTACTCATGGAGCACCAGCTTTACCTGTAATAACTCTTTACCTAAACTCAGTAAAATTAAGACTTGTTATGGGCGTTTTTTCATTTGTATTTGGTTGGAAGTTATCTCTATGGACAAAAACTAAGCAATTTTGGTCAGTTCCTGCTGTAAGTGATAAAAAAAGAAAAAAATACCTACGTACCGTAGCTAGAGATATCAGAAAAGATGTTCGTTAAAAAATTTTAAATTATGTTAGAAAGTATTAACATTCTCTTATCAGGAATTATTGTTGGAATGATAGTTTTTCAATCAGCCATAATCGCTCCAACAATTTTTACAACTCTTGATGAACAAAACGCTGGAAAGATAATAAGAAATATTTTTCCAAAACTTTTCAAGTTTATTGCTTTTTTAGGTTTATATATGTTGACCACTCTTATTTTTATCAGTAGTTCTTATAATGAGCAAATTGTTTATGCTTTTACTTTTATTTTTATGACAATTAATTTCTTAATAATTCCCGCAACAAATAAGAGTAGAGATGAAGGTGATGATAAAAAATTTAAATTTTTACATACAGTGAGCGTTGTTACTACAATGTTAGTGCTAATTGCACATTCTTACTTAATTATTTTTTAGGAGACAAAATGGCTTTAACATATTCATCAATGCTTCCACTTGGCACAAAAATTCCATCTTTTTCATTAGAAAATACTCTAGACGATTCAACATATGATTCAAATATGCTTTCAAATGGAAAAAATTCAGTTATTATGCTGATATGTAATCATTGCCCATATGTTATCCACTATCACAATGAGATAGTGAGATTATGGAGGGATTTTGGTACTCAAATCAATTTTATAGCCATCAGCTCAAATGATATTGAAAATTATCCACAAGACAGACCTGAAAAAATGAAAAAATTATTCAACGATTTAAATATTAATTTTCCATATCTTTTTGATGCAGAACAAAGTGTTGCAAAAAGTTTGATGGCAGAATGTACACCCGAATTTTATTTATTTAACAAATCAAGTTCATTGATTTACAGAGGAAGGCTTGATAATTCATCTCCAGGAAAAAACATAAAAATTACAGGTGAAGATTTACGAAAAGCCATTGAAGCAGCTTTAAATAATGAAGATTTGATTATCGATCAAAAACCTTCAATGGGCTGTAATATTAAATGGAAATAGCTACTTTCTGAACTTATCTATAATATTTCTTATTAAATCTCTTATTATAATCAATATGATGGACAATATAAAAAAAGCCATCAATGCAATTAGTACTATTTCAATATATTGTGTCATTTTAGGTTTGGTTTAGGTTGAAAGTTTATAATTTTTTCAGCTGCGTATGCTAGCTCGATGAGTTTTTTATCATCCCATTTCGATCCAATGAATGACATTCCAATTGGTAGGTTGTCAATGTAATCAAAAGGGATTGTAATATGTGGATATCCAGCCATTGCTGCATAACTACCATTTACCCAAAATTTATAATTTGCTATAGCTTCATCATCACCACCATCATGATTTATTGCCCAAGCAGGACTCCAAGATAATCCAACTAATGCATCAATATCATAATTCATAATAAACTCATCAATTTCATTTCTAGTTTCCAAAACACGCTTGAGAGCAATCTTATATTCTTCTTCTTGTGAGTCAGTTAAGTTGCTGTCGTAAAAGTGACTTTGATCAAAATGTTTTAGAACATCTTCACTATTTTTTTCATTGAATTCGATTAAGCCCTCTAAGGTTTTTATTTCAGAATTAGATGTAGCAAGATAATCTTCCAAACCAACTTTGAATTCATATAATAAAACCAACAATTCTTCAGGACCTGGATATTCTCTATTATCTTCAATTTCTACAACTGTAGCACCAGCATTTTGAAGCATTTCTTTTATGTTTTCAAGCATTAAATTTCCATCTTCATCTTGGCTGCCTGTGGGAAGAAGTCCGAGTTTCTTACCATTTAAAGTTGAACTTTGAAGATTAGATGTAAAATCGAAGTCAAAATTTTCCGGTATTAGGGTAGTTGCTTTATCATTAGGATCTTTTCCTGCAATAATTTCTAGAACGCTAGCTGCCATAATAACTGAATTTGCCATTGGTCCAGCAGTGTCTTGCGTTGATGATATTGGAATAATTCCAGATCTACTAACAAGTCCAACTGTTGGCTTAATTCCAACAATACCATTTACAGAAGAAGGGCAGCTTACTGATCCATTTGTTTCTGTACCAATTGAAACGTCAACTAATCCAGTAGCTACAACAACACCTGAACCAGAACTTGATCCACATGGAGTACGCATTTCTCCATAAGGATTTATTGTTTGACCGCCCATGCTTGACCATCCGCTAGTTGAAGATGATGAGCGGAAGTTTGCCCATTCTGATAAATTTGTTTTTCCAATTACGAAATAACCATTATTAATTAATTTCTCAACAAGAAAAGCATTTTTATCAGGGTAATTATTTTTCATTGCTAAGGATCCAGCTGTATTTGCAAATCCTTTTACGTCAATATTATCTTTTATAGCAATAGGTTTTAAACCCATTTTTAGGTTCTTCTCAATTTGCTCATTTGAGAGCTTACTTATATAAATATTATATTTTTTCTCAAGAGTTAAAGATGCATCTTCAGAAGATTGATAACATCCAGATATAAAAAGTAAAGCTAAAATTATATAGGTTTTTTTCATTTTTTCCTCATTTTTGTAAAGTATACTTGACATTAACTTATGTAAAGCTTACTTTACATTAGTTAATTCGTATTTAATTTAAGGAGTAATAATGACTAAAATAACACATAAAGGTTTATGGTTTAAATATTCTTCATTAAGCAAAGAAGATAAAAATACATCCAAGAAACTTTTACTATCTGCTATCCTTAGTGGCTTTTTCTTTGGGCTAACACTTGATAAACAATCCCTTTTAATGTGGTCAGAAATATTTCATCCTTACCTTTTCTATATTTTACCAGCCATTACATTGATTGCTGTCATATTTACAATAAAATACTCTTTTAAATTGTATCAAAATCAAGATGAGTTATATAAAAAATATCATGATTTTTCATTAATGTCAGGTTTTATGGGCTTTGCTATTTTTGGTCTATTACTAAGTTATATATCTATTTTCGTTGATTACCAACCACAATTTATGGATTATGTTTTATGCTCTATTTTAGGAATGGGTATTGGTCAAATGTATTTTTATAAAAAATTCTATGAATAATGAAAAACAATATTAAAAAACTAAGAAATGAAATGAAGATCAGTCAAAAAGATTTGGCTGAATCCTTGAGCGTAAGTCGACAAACAATAAATTCTATTGAAACAGGAAAGTTTGATCCTTCATTAACTTTAACTATTAAAATTATACGTTTTTTTAAAAAAGATATTCAGGAAATATTTATATTTGATGATGAGTAAGTTTTTAATACCTATAATTTTTCTAGCAAATATTCTCAATGGACAAACTGCAACAAGTAATGGATTAGAATTTAATGCTTTTCATCGAAATACTGAGACAAGAACTTACACAGAATATTATGATGACAAGCAAATTAACATAAAAATGATTCGAACCGTAAAAGGTAGAATGAATCACGGACCTTATAAAGATTTTTATGAAAGTGGTCAAATAAGAACGGATGCAAATTATTACAATGGTGAATTTCATGGTCCATACACTTTTTATCATGAAAATGGAAAAGTTTACGTTCAAGTTGAATATAAAAAGGGGGATCTAAGTGGAGATGTTGCATTTTATGATGAAAATGGAAAGCTTATTGAGACCATTAAATACAAAAACGGAAAACCAATAAAGTAAGGAAAATCAAATGGAACCAAGAATAAAAAATGGATTTGTAAGAGCACTAATTTTTATGCCAATGTGGCTAATAATTATGGGTATTGTTCAATCAATTGGAGTTGTACTAATAATGGTAATATCTGGGGTTGATATGGCAAATCCTGATTCTGCTGAAGCTTTATTTGGGGATTATAGTTTTGATTCACCAACAATGTTAATTTTAACAGCGTTTTCACTTCTTGGAAGTTTTGCAGCTTTGTGGACTGCAACCAAGTTTATTGATCGAAAGCCTTTAATGTCTATAGGATTATCTGTGAAAGACAAAGCTAATGAAATGTTTGTGGGTTTAGGCTTCGCTTTAGTATTTATTGGAGGTTTATTTTTAATCTTGTGGGCCGCAGGTGCAATTGCTTTTACAGGGTATGTTGGACTAAAGCCTGGAGTTCTTATTGTTAGTATGATGTTATTTATGGCTGCATTTGATGAAGAGCTAATTTTTAGAGGTTACATCCTTAATAATATGATGGACTCAACAAGCAATAGATGGGTTGCGCTGGCTGGATCATCGTTATTATTTGCATTATTACATTCAGGTAATCCAAGTGTATGGAGCACTTGGGTTCCAATGACTGAATTATTTGCAGCAGGATTTATTTTAGGAATCAGTTATACATTCACAAAAAATTTGTGGTTTCCAACATTTTTTCACTTTGGATGGAATTTTTTTCAAGGACTTTTTGGTTTTGAAATAAGCGGAATTAATGTTGATTCTTGGAAAATGATTAGCCATGAAAATACAGGCAATGTTCCTGATGTTGTTTCAGGAGGTGCTTTTGGTATTGAAGGCTCTGTAATTACTTTGTCATGTACCATAATTTGTACTTATTTTATCTTTAAGTACTATAATGAACTCGAAAAATAAAATATTTTCACTTTGCATTGCACTTACTTGCTTTGTATTGGCTTATAAGTTTTATCCTTCAAACAACATACCAGAAGGAATGTTTGAAGACCCTAATACTGGAAAACCAATGTTACTTGGTGAGGTTTTGATTGATGAATTAAAACAAGAACCGTTTTCAGAATGGTACAATGATGAATTTGATAATTACAATGTAGATTTAGAATTATTATCAGCAATATCAAATCCTGAGCAATATGAATATGAACTTTTTCTTGGTACCTGGTGCGGAGACAGCAAGAGAGAGGTACCAAGATTAGAAAAGATTTTTAATGCTTTTAATGTACAATTTGAAAAAGTAAAAATTATTGCTGTAGATAGAGAAAAAGTTAGCCCAGGAAATGAACAAGAAGGTAAAGATATTCGTTATGTTCCAACATTAATCATTTCTAAAAATAATGTCGAGTTAGGAAGAATAGTAGAATCCCCATCATCAAAAGAAGCAACATTAGAAAGCGATTTATTTGAAATTTCAGTAGGTATTCCACCATTACCAAATTATTCAGATGAAGATTAGCTAGTTTTTTCTTGAATAAACTTTTCTGATGCACTAAAAATAAGTTCTTTTCTTTCCGGCTTAAGTCTTTCCAAAGCTCTCGGCATTACGGCCAATCTTGGATTAGTTTTAAAATAGTCTAAATTATTTTTAATAAAAGACCAATATAATCCGTCCACAATATCACACCAAGGTCCTTTTTTGAAATTACTCATTTTCATCATATAGCTTGATCCACAAATATAGGGCTTAGTTGAAAAAATTCCACCATCAGCGAATGTTCCCATTCCATATACATTTGGTACCATAACCCATTCTGATGAATCAACAAACATTTCCATAAACCATTTATATATTTCATCAGGGTGAATTCCAGATAAATTCATAACATTTGATATAACCATTAATCTATTAATATGGTGGGTATATCCATGTTTTAAAGTAAGTTTAATCGCATCATCGAGTGGATCGATACCGGTGGTTCCTTCGTACCAATCATTTGTTAATTTTCTATCGTTTTTGAAAAAATTTTTACCAATTTGATTTTGACTTCTAGTTTGGTAGACACCTCTAATAAATTCTCTCCAACCCATTATTTGTCTTACAAATCCTTCAACTGAGTTAATTGAAACATTATTTTTTTTACTGAAACTGATAGCTTTTGTAATTACATCTTTTGGTGTTAATAGACCAATGTTTAATAAAGGACTAATAGCTGAATGGAATAAAAAGCTATGATGTTCATAAATAGCGTCTTCATAAGGACCAAATAGTTCAAACTTTTCAGAAAAAAAATTATCAAGGTAAATTGTCGCATCTTTTCTCGAAAATGGCACCCAAAATTGTTCACTTAATTCACCAGGGTGATCATTAAAGTTATCTAGAATAAATTTATTAACTGTTTTGAGATGTTTACTTGAAAAAGTTCGATTTTTAGGAATTTCAAGCCCTTTTGGAATTTTTTTTCTATTTAATTCATCGTAGTTCCATTGACCACCTAAAGGCTGCCCGTTTTCCATTAAAATATCAAGCTCTTTTCTAGTTTTTCTGTAAAAGTTCTCAAGAAGAAGAGTTTTTCTATTTTCCTGATAATCATTGAAATAACCTCTATCATGAATAAACATCGGTGTTTCAAGTATTTCAAACTCTAATTTCTGTTCTTTCAGAAAAGAAATAAGCACACTTTCAAAATTTTTATCTTCAATTTCAAAGATGTAAATTTTATTAGGTTTGATATTTTCAATACTTTTCTGAAGCTTTGTTACATAAGAATCTTTGAATGCATCATTAAAATCTTTGTATGAAACATTATAACCAGAATTACTCATTTCATCTTTATATTCTCTCATTGAGGTCAAAAAGAAGGAAATTTTCTTTTTATGGTGCTTTTCGTATGTACACAGCTCAAAATCTTCACTCATAAATATGTCAGTAACATCTTCTGGAAAATAAGATTTATCAAATAATTGATTTCCTAGAACAATCAGTAGAGATTTCATTTATTGTTGACTTTTTTTGTATTCTTCAGGTGTGAGTGTTTTCATGGTAAGTGCATGTATTTCACCATGCATATACTCGTCGAGAGCTTTGTATACTAGTTGATGTCTTTTTATTAGGGTCATTCCTTCAAAATCAGGGCTCACAAGCGTCATACTTAGGTGGTAATTGCCTTCAAAAGTTGCATGATTTTCATGTTGAGCAGTATAGTCATAAACATTGATATGGTTCACTGTTATAACATCTGATATTTTTTTAGAAATTATGTTCTGTAATTCTTCAAGCTTCATTGTAAATTAGTAATGTGATGTCTGAATTTAATCCAAAATTCATAAAATACTTATGTCTTTTGCTCTTTTTGCAAGGATGTGCATATTTTAATACATTTTATAATGCTGAAGATCACTTTAAAAATGCAGAGACATTAAGAATAAAAAACCTCGGTCAACCATTATCTTCACAGACAATACAGTTGTATGGAAAAGCAATAGATAAATCTGAAAAAGTTTTACGAGAATTTTCAGATAGTAGATATGTAATAAATGCAAAATTAATCAAAGGAAAGTCACATTTTTACAGAAGAGAATATGATAGTGCAAAATCTATTTTTTTAGACTTAATCAATGAAGAAAATGAAATGCTTGAACTTGAGTCTAAATACTGGCTTGCACTTTGTAAATGGAAAGACTTGAAACCACAGCCAGCTATCACAGACTTAGAATTGTTAATGGATTTAACAAATGATAAAGAATTTCAATCTAGAATTGCATTATCAATTGGAGAAATATCATTAGAAATAGATAATTTAGATAAAGCTTCTATTAATTTTAATTTAGGCGCAGAATTAAGTAAAAATAGAATTTTAAGAGAACAGGTTTATTTTCAATTAGCTGAAATTTCATTCAATCAATCAAAGTATGAAGATGCTTTAGATAGTTACAAGAAAGTATTGAATAATACAATCTCGCCAACAAGAATAAAAGAGTCTAATCTTAAAATAGTTCAAATTTATAGACTTCAAGGAAGTCTTGATAAGTCATCAAGCAAAATTAAAGAATTATTGATTGATAACGATTTTAATTCAATAAAAGGTGACCTAGAGCTAGAGCTTGTCAAAATTGAGCTTTTGAGAGGTAAAATTGATTATGCAATTGAGAATTTAGATAGAATTGGTCAGGATTATCCAAATACAAAAACTGCAATTGAATCTTACTATATATTATCAACTATTTATTTAAAATCTCCAAATACGGATTTTGAAAGAGCTTTATTTTTTATGAACGAGTCAATGAGACAAAATAATAATTCTGAAATTAAAACACTCATTGGTAAGAAAAGAGATGATGTAAACAAACTTATAAGTTTAAATAAAGATTTATCAATTGCTGAAAACGATAAGAAACCAGAATTAATATTTAACATTGGAGAAATTTTAGCTTTTAACTTATCAAGTCAGAGTGAAGCAATTTTCTACTTTAAAGAAATAGTAAAAGATTACTCCAGTCACGAACTATTTCCCTCAGCAGTTTTTTCAATTTATTTAATTTATAATAATAAAAATGATGAAAAATTTGTTGAGTATGAAAATGTTATATTAACTGAATTTCCAAATTCAGACTTTGCAAAGTATATTTTGAAAAATAAAAATTCTGAAGAAATACATTTACCTTCTGAAACTTTAATGAAAGCAGAGAGTGAAAAGATTATAAATATTGATGAATCTTTAAATCTTTATAAAAAAGTAATTAGTATAAATAATAAAACTTCCTCTGCAAGGATAGCTGCTTTCTTTCTTGCAAATTATTATGATTTTGAAATCTCAGACGTTGATAGTGCAAAATTTTATTATGAGTTTTTAGAGATAAATCATCCTTTTTCAAAGCAAGGAAATATTGCAAGTGAAAGATTAAAGGCATTAAATGTTCAATAAGTTAAGATCAAAAATTTTATCGTTAAAATTTCGCGCTATAAGAAGAAGCGTTATTATTATTTTAGCTTCATTTCCAAAAGATTTAGAAAGAGCTATTATTTTTGGAGACGCATTAAATCATTTATTGATGTCCACTCCACTAAAATATCTTTTCAAATTTTCTGTTCCTAAAAATATAGAAGTAAAAATGTTTAATTTGAAATTTTCTTCTCCTTTGATATCAGCATCTTTTAAAGATGATGTAAGCTCACTACTTCAATGGCAATTGCTTGGAATAGGTGGAATAACCTATAAAACTGTCTTAAAAGACCCATCTAAGGGCAATGCAAGGCCTAGAATTCAAGAAGTAAGCCCTAATGGGCGATATGGAATTTTAAACTCTCTAGGATTGCCAACCAAAGGAGTTAAAAAATTCATTAATCACATAGACAACAAGAAACTAATTAATTTTAATAGGCCAATTGGGATAAGTATTGGAGGAAATAATGTTCAAGATTACTACGATGTTTTCAAAGAAATTGACAAAACATTAAATAGTATTGCTTTTGATCAATTTTTTTATGAATTAAATATAAGTTGTCCAAATACAGAAGACGGTAAATGCTTAAGTGATAATTTAGAAGGGTTGGAGAATTTACTTACAAAAATGAGAGAGAAGACAATTAGACCAATTTTTATAAAAGTATCTCCAGACAGCTCAAGAGAAGAAATAATTAAAATTTGTGATATTTTAGCCAAAATTTCATCTGTAGCAATAAATTTAGGAAATTCAAAGTATATGACAGCAAAATCTTTAGGCTTAAATGAAAAACATTTTTCAAAAGAAGGTGGAGGTCTAAGTGGAGAAACTCTTTTTGACAATACTTTAGAAATGGTAAAGCTTGTATCTAAAAAATATCAATTTCCAATTATCGCTACAGGAGGTATTTCGTCTCTATCTAATGTCAAAGAAGTATTAAATGCTGGTGCTTCTTTAGTAGGAATGGCAACATTACTTGTATCAGATCCATTAAAAATCCCTCAAATTAACCAACAGCTATCTCAAAATGATAAGTAGATATTTAATTTTATTCACTTTTTTTATTATATCTTGCGGTTCAAATATTGCCTATGGAGACTATGTTGACACGACTGGTATGTCTAGAAAACAAATTGAATCAATAAAGAATCATCCAAAGGTTCAAATTGGAGTTGCTTCATATTATGGAAAGAAGTTTCATAAAAAAAGAACTGCTAACGGTGAAATTTTTAATATGTATAAAGTTAGTGCAGCGCATAAATCATATCCCTTGGGAACTAAGGTTAGGGTTACAAATCTTGAAAATGGAAGATCAATTAAATTATTTATAAATGACAGAGGTCCTTTTGTGAAAGGCAGAATAATTGATCTTTCATATAAAGCTGCGCGTAAATTAGATTTTGTTAGCCAAGGAACGACTAAGGTTAAAATTGAGGTTTTAAGATTAGGTGACAATAAATATTATAAATGAAAAAAATAGCTTGCATAGTCAATCCTGTTAGTGGTTTAAAGAAATCACTTAAAGTATATTATGAAGTAGAAAATGAAATCAATTCTAGAAACTTTAAACCTATTTTATTTCTTTCAAAATATGCAGGGCATGTTAATAAAATAATAGAATCACTTCCCGAAAATATCGATCGAATTTTAATATTTGGAGGAGACGGTTCGATCAATGATGTATTAAATAAATTATATAATAATAATCAACTTGATAGGTATAAAATTGGAGCTATGCCTACTGGATCAGGAAATTCAGTAATGCACGATTTAAAATTATTAAACATTAAAAATGCTTTAGAAGTAGCATTAGGAAATAATTTTAAAAAAGCAGATTTAAATAAAATAAAGTTTGATAATTCCAATAGGATAAGTGTAAGTGTTTTAGGGTGGGGAATGTTCTCATATGGAAACATTCGCGCTGAAAAATTACGCTGGCTCGGTCCAATAAGATATGATGTTGCGTCAATAATTACTCTCTTAGAAAAAAGAATGCATAGAGCTAAAATTACAATTGATAACATAGAAAAAGATATTACTTGTGCTTTTATTGTTGGATGTAACAGTGTTCATACAGGAAAGGGTATGAAAGTTGCTCCTAATGGCGGTTTTTTTGACGGAAAAATGGATTTAATTCAAGTCAATGAGAATATTTCACGTCTTCAAATTGCAAAAGTATTTAAAAAAGTTTATGATGGAACTCATATTGAACTTCCTTATGTTAAAAGCAGTCAAGTAAACACTTTTAGAATTGATCCAGGTTACAAAACTTTTTACAATGTTGATGGTGATGTAGTTGAAAGTCAAGTCGCATCAGTAGAGGTACTACCAAAAGCATTTAAACTTTTGATTTGAATTTTACAATAACTATTTTGTTTTCATGAGTTCACTTACTTCAAGAATAATTATTGGTTTAATAGGTTTTCCGTCAATAATTTATTTGATTTTAAATCAAGCTGAGGTGTTTTTTTTGATTGTCATTTTTTGCTATCTAATTGCATTTCAAGAATTTTTAAAGCTCATTAAATCATTCAATAATCATAAGCAATGGTTTATTTTTGGATTTATTTACATTATTGGTAGCATGATGAGTTTAATTTATCTAAGAATGATTGATGATCAAATTTCTTCTTATTTTACTTTTTTGTTATTCGCAGGAGTAATGATTAATGATTCGATGGCTTTTATTGTTGGAAAACTTTTGAAGGGACCAAAAATATTGCCAAATATAAGTCCCAAGAAGACAATTTCTGGTTTTTTTGGAGGTTTAGTTGGTTCAATAATTTTTATATGTTCTTGCAATGAGTATATTTTTCCAATTTTTTCAGATTTTCAAATGAGTATTACTGACCAATTTGTTATGATTTTCATTTGTAATGTTGTAGGGTTTTTAGGTGATAGTTTTGAATCTTTCATAAAAAGAAAAGCCAAAATAAAAGATTCATCAAAAATATTAATGGGTCATGGTGGAATGTTTGATAGATTAGACTCTTTAATATTGACAACTCCAGTAACATTGTTTTATGTTATTGCTTATTATTTATGAGTAAAAAAATTAAATCTATATTAGCTACTGATTGCGGAAGTACCACAACTAAGGCAGTTCTAATTGAGTTCAAAGAAGATCGCTATCGTTTAACATTTCGTGGAGAAGCACCAACAACCGTTGAAGCACCATTTGAGGATGTTACTAAAGGTGTTCTGAATGCTGTAATGGAAGTTGAAGAATTGTCAGGGAGATCTATTTTAGATGGAGACAAAATAATCACTCCAGATGATGGTTCAAAGGGTGTTGATATTTATGTATCAACAAGCTCTGCCGGAGGAGGACTTCAGATGATGGTTGCTGGAGTAGTTAAATCTATGTCAGGTGAAAGTGCTGAAAGAGCTGCTTTGGGAGCAGGATCTATTGTAATGGATGTTTTAGCTTCAAATGATGGAAGGCTACCTCACGAAAAAATAACAAGAATAAGACAACTCAGACCTGATATGATTTTATTATCAGGAGGTACCGATGGCGGTACAACTACTCATGTCATGGAATTGGCAGAAATATTGGCTGCGGCAAATCCACGTCCTCGTCTTGGACAAAATTATAAGCTTCCAGTTATTTATGCTGGTAATAATAAAGCTCAAGATTCAATTAGAGAAACTCTTGGTGAAATTTCTGATTTGGATATTGTTGATAACATCAGACCAGTTTTAGAGCAAGAAAATCTTGAGCCTTCCAGAGATAAAATACATGATTTATTTATGGAACATGTTATGGCCCAAGCACCAGGTTATAAAAAGCTGATGACTTGGACTGATGCTCCAATTATGCCTACTCCTGGAGCAGTAGGGTCATTGATTGAAATGATTGCGAAAAAAGAAAATATCTCTGTTGTTGGTGTTGATATTGGAGGAGCAACTACTGATATTTTTTCAGTTTTTGAAGGGAAATTTAATCGAACAGTTAGCGCCAATCTTGGAATGAGTTATTCTATATGTAATGTTTTAGCTGAATCTGGTCTAGATAATGTTTTACGTTGGGTTCCTTTTGACATAGATCGTAGTGAATTAACGAACCGAATTGGTAATAAGATGATAAGGCCTACAACAGTTCCTCAGTCCTTAGAAGAGTTGGTGATTGAGCAAGCTATAGCTAGAGAAGCGCTTCGACTGTCATTCATTCAGCATAAAGAATTCGCAACTAGCTTAAAAGGAGTGCAATCCGAAAGAACTATCTCTGATGCTTTTGAGCAATCTTCAAGTGGTCAATCATTAGTAAATATGATGGACCTAGATTTGCTTGTTGGCTCTGGAGGTGTGCTTTCTCACGCTCCAAGAAGACAGCAGTCAGCTAGAATGTTAATTGATGCATTTATGCCAGAAGGAATAACACAATTAGCAGTTGATTCCATTTTTATGATGCCTCAATTGGGTGTTTTAGCAAACATTGATAAGGAAGAATTAAAAGAAGATGCATCTCAAGCTGCTTTAGAAGTTTTTGATAATGATTGTCTAATTAGACTAGGAACATGTGTCACACCAGTTGGAAAAGCCAAGCCTAATTCTAAGATGGCTGATGTTACTTTAACTTTTAATGATGGCACTGATAAAAATTTTGAGATAAAAGAAGGTTCACTTGAAATGATGGAGTATCCTTATGAAGAGGTAAAAATTCTTATAAGACCTTCAAGAGGAATTGATGTCGGAGCTGGAAAAGGGGAAGAGTTAGAATCCACAATTTATGGCGGAGTTGTAGGATTAATTTTTGATGGTAGAAATAGACCAATTACTTTATCCAAGGAGTCTGATCAAAGAATTAGTAGTTTGTTAAGTTGGTCAAAAGCTGTGGATGAATATCCAAAAGGAGAAATATTTTAATGGCTCATTCATATACACCTGGTCTTAAAGTTTTAAAGAAAACAATTTTCAAAAAAGAAAGAATTTTACCTTTAAAAGGAGATGTTTTAGTTAATAGTGGTGATACATTAAACCCGGATACTGTTGTTGCCTCAACTAATCTTCCTGGAAACGTTCAAATGCTAAAAGTGAGTAATATTTTAAATATAGACCCGAAAGATGTCGTTGAAGCTCTTCAGGTAAAAGAGGGTCAAGAAGTTAATAAAGGTGATATTATTGCTGAAACTGCAGGAATTTTTGGAATGTTTAAATCATCTGTTGAAAGTCCAGTTAACGGAACTATTGAGTCTATTTCAAAAACTACTGGAAGAGTAGTTGTTAGAGAAGCTCCCATACCTGTTGAGGTTGATGCTTATGTTAGTGGTATAGTAGATGAGGTGATAGAAAATGAAGGTATTGTACTTAAATCAAATGCTGCATTCATTCAAGGAATTTTTGGAATAGCTGGAGAAAAAAGAGGAGATTTAATGCTTGTGTCATCTAACCCAAGTGAAGAGCTAACTGCTGATCTCATCAAACCAGAAATGAAGGGAAAAATTCTTATTGGTGGATCTTTTTTAAGTTTAGATGCTTACAAAAAAGCTTTAAGTGTGCAAGTTGCTGGAATTGTTGTTGGAGGATTTAATTATTACGATTTAAAAGCTATCTTAGGATATAATTTAGGAGTAGCTATCACTGGAACAGAAAAATTAAATACTGCACTGATTGTTACGGAAGGTTATGGTTCAATTCCAATGAGTGAAGCAACTTATTCACTTTTAAAAGAGAATAATGGAAAAGCTGCCTCAATTAATGGTGCTACACAAATTAGGGCCGGAGTAATAAGGCCTGAAATTGTAATTCCTATTGAAACAGGAAATACAGATGAGGATTCACAATCAAAAATGCCTGAAGGTATTAAAGAAGGTAGTACTGTAAGAGTTATTAGAAGTCCTAATTTCGGAAAAATTGGAAAAGTAATTTCACTTCCAGCTGAACTAAATAAAATGGAATCAGAGACAATGGTTCGTGTTGCAGAAATTAGTATTGATGGAAAAAATATTTTGATTCCCAGAGCTAATTTAGAGATGGTTGAAACCGAATGAATAACTCTTTAAAGTTAGAGGATAAAGCATTTCTCACAAAGCTTGCTGAAGAAGTTGTTGCCAGAAGATTAACAACTCCTGCGATATTTTTTTTGGAAATGATGAGACCTCTAAATTTTGTTGGAAGCCAAGCAATGATTTTTTTTGGGCCAATAATTAGTGCATTTGTCCAAACAGATGGTTATTATAAGGCTGCTGAAATTTTTGAAAATCACAACAGCGTTGAATTTTTAATTCAAGAAATTGAAAGATTAGACAGAAATGAATAATAAGTTTTTAGTTTACACAGGAGGAATAGTAGGTATTTTATTACTTACTTTTTTATTATCAATTGTTCCTGAATCATTTAATTTTTTTAGAGAAGACAAATCAGCAATGTTTGTTTTTACCTTAACTGTAATAATGATAATGCTTTATGAAGTTAAGTTAGCAAAAAATTCTACTGAACCAATATTTCTAAGATCAATACCTGGACTTAAAGCTGTTGAAGAAGCAGTTGGAAGGTCCACTGAAATGGGTAGACCTATTCTTTATGTTCCAGGAATTATGGACATGAATGAGGTTGAAACTGTTGCTGGTGTCGTTGTTCTTGGTCACGTTGCAAATATGACTGCACAATATGAGACTGAGCTAGATGTACCAGTTGCAAGAGCTATTGTTATGCAATCTGCAAGGCAAGTAGCAAAAGAAGCATACTTAACTCAGGGCAGGCCAGAGATGTATAACGAGGACATGGTACATTATATTACTGATGATCAGTTTGCATATGCTGCAGCTGTAAATGGAATCATGCAAAGAGATGAGCCAGCTGCATGTTTATATATGGGTAAATTTTTTGCTGAATCATTATTGTTTGCTGAAACTGGTAATAGCATCGGTGCTATACAGATTGCTGGAACTGGTTCCCAAACACAGATACCATTTTTTGTAACTGCTTGTGATTACACATTAATGGGGGAAGAGTTTTTTGCCGCAAGTGCCTATTTATCAAAACAGCCAGAACTAATTGCTGGTATTACTGCACAAGACATTATAAAAGTCATTCTTGTTGGTTTCATATTACTTTCAATCGTTTCAAGAGCATTTTTTGATTTAGGTATTACTGATTTTAATCTGATAACATGGTTGGGATTATAAAATGTTATTGAAAAGATATATTCCAATTGCTATAGTTGCTTTTTTTGGAGCACTAACATTAAGTGCATGGTTTATTGATAATGAAACTATTGAAACATTTGCTAATGATGATGCCACTCAATTTTTTGATATTATTGCTGCATTTGCAGTTTTCTTAGGAGCATTAAATCTTTTAAAATTACAATTTATAAAAGTGCTCAAACAGCAATCTGGTTGGATTTATAGTGCAATTGCAATTGCTTCATTCTTTTTTGCTTTTATAATTGGTTTCTTTATTAGAGGAGCTTACTTCGTTGGTGAAGATGTTTACTTTAGTCAAAAAGCTGCTGAGGCTGCAATTCTTGGTTCAGGTTCAGCTGAGACTGTAGTTCCTGTTGACTGGGGTGCTCATGTTCAAACTGACGGAAGTTTATTTCAATGGATGTTTAAATATATTTTCTCTCCTTTATCTGCAACAATGTTTGCGTTACTTGCTTTTTTTGTTGCTTCAGCGTCTTTTAGAGCATTTAGAGCTAGAAATTTTGAAGCATCATTGTTGTTAGTTGCTGGTATAATTATTATGCTTGGAAGAGTTCCTGTTGGCAGTCTTATATCTAGTTGGACAATAATGTATATTGTAGCATTCAGTGTTGGAATAGGAATTAATTCGTATGTCAAAAACCGCAATATTGTTTTTGGATGGATTCTAGGTAGTTGTGGATTAATTACTGGATTTGGAATGACCATGGGTTGGCCAATTGATCAACCAGCGATTTTCTATTTACCAGCTTTACAAGAATGGATTTATCTTGTACCTAATTTAGCAGGTTCAAGAGCAATTTTAATTGGTATAGGACTTGGAATTGTCGCAACGAGTCTTAGATATATATTTGGTTTAGAAAAATCATATTTAGGTGAATGATGAAATTTTTAGAAGATTTAATATTAAAGCTTGGTGCAGTTGATAGAAGAGTAATCTTTGTGTTAATTGGTTTGGCTGTTCTTATTCCTTTATTAACGCCAATTAGCTTACCGGTAAGAGAAACACCTACTACTGTAAAGTTTTATGATGGAATTGAGGATATACCAAAGAATTCAAAAGTGTTAGTTTCTTTCGATTATGGTCCAAGTACTCGTCCTGAAATTCATCCAATGAATGTTGGAGTTTTACGTCATATGCTGCGTAACGGTCATCAAATTTATATATCATGTTTATGGCCAGATGGAATTTATATGGCATTAGATGCTTTAGAGGAAATTACTGATGAAGATAATCCTGATAATGTATCTACGTTTGATATTAAAGAATATGAAGATTATATCTTATTGGGCTATAGACCTGGAGCTGAAGCTGTGATTAAAGGGCTAGCTAGTGATTTAAGAAAGGTATACACTGTTGATGCCAACGGAAACTTTATTGATGATATAGAAATGATGGATGGAATCAAAAATCTAAACGATTTTGCATACATTTATAGTGGATCTGCAGGTTATCCTGGAACATTTGAATGGGTAAAATATGGAGGAGATCCAACTGGAGTTCCTATGTCTTCAGGTACCACATCAGTCCAGGTAAATGAAGTTATTCCTTATGTGCAAACAGGGCAGCTAATCGGATTATTAGCTGGCATGCCTGGCGCTGCGGAATATGAAAAATTAATTAATGTACCAGGTATTGCAATTCAAGGAATGGCAGCGCAATCATTTGCCCATATTGTTATTGTGGTATTTATTGTCTTTGGGAATTTAGCATTTTTTATAAAACAACGAAGAGATAGGAAGTATTAATATGAGTTTTTCAGCAATTTTAGGAGCATGGATTGCAGCGTTTTTAACGCTTGGAATTTTCTCTTATCTTTATAGAGATAACCCATTTTATAAAATTGCTGAACACGTATTTGTGGGTGTATCCGCTGCATATGTTGCAGCAATAAGTTTTTGGACACAAATTTATCCTAATCTTTTTGGGAGATTGTTTCCAAAAGATGGCCCACTAGCTTTCACAGGTTTAGAATTTGATTTTAATCATGAGTTCAATATTCTTTATTTATTCCCATTGTTGTTGGGAGTAATGATGTTAGTAAGCGTTTTTCAGAAATTTAATTGGATGGCACGTTGGGGAATTGCATACACAGTAGCTATTGCTGCAGGTTTAAAGGCTTTTGGTTATCTTAATTCAAACGTTTTGAACCAGGTCAAAGCTAGTTCAGTAGATATATTTAGCGGTTCTTTACCATTATTTAGTTTAGGTGGAGATAGTATCTTTAATAATATTGTACTTGTTATTGGTACTTTAAGTGCGTTAATGTATTTTTATTTTTCTAAGGAGCAAACAGGAAATTTTGGAAGATTTACAAGATTAGGTATTTACTTTCTTATGGTTAGTTTCGGTGCATCCTTCGGTTTTGCTGTAATGGGTAGAATCTCACTATTAGTTGGGAGATTTAATGATCTAATTGAGTATTCCTCTGCAGATTACAATTATGCAACTTTAGGTGTTTTAGTATTTATCATAGTTACTCTTGGTTTTTGGTCTTTTCAAAATCCAGAGCGAAAGGAGAACTAGTTAGATGAATAAATCTGAAATTAGAAATGTAATAGCTAAAAGTATGCTCGCTGACGGAATGTCTCCTATAATTGATCTTGAAAAATCACATGGTTCTTGGCTCGTTGATAAAGTATCTGGTAAGGAATATCTAGATTTATTTTCAATGTTCGCTTCATTGTCAGTTGGATATAATCATCCTTACGTTTTAGAGCAATCAGAAAGACTAAAAATTGCAGCAATTAATAAACCAACTAATTCAGATGTTTATTCTCAAGAAATGGCCGAATTTGTTCAAACTTTTAACAGAGTTGCTCAACCAGAGTATTTACCAATGTCCTTTTTTATTGAAGGTGGTGGCTTAGCAGTAGAGAATGCTTTAAAGGCTGCATTTGACTGGAAAAGAAGAAAAAACTTAGAAAAAGGTAGTTCTGCTAAGGGTGATAAAGTAATTCATTTTAAACAGTGTTTTCATGGTAGAACAGGTTATACAATGTCTTTAACTGATTCTCCTGATAAGAGAAAAACAATGTATTTTCCAAAATTTGATTGGCCAAGAGTAACAAATCCTAAAATTACTTTCCCACTTGAAGATAACCTTGAACACATTATTAAACTTGAAGAAAAGGCTGTTAAGGAAATTAAGGATGCAATAAAATCTCATCCGGATAACATTGCATCGATAATTATTGAACCAATTCAGGGAGAAGGTGGTGATAATCACTTTAGGTCAGAGTTTATGCAAATGCTGAGACAGATAGCTGATGAGAATGATATAATTCTTATTTATGATGAGGTGCAAACAGGTGTTGGGGTAACTGGGAAGATGTGGGCACATCAAAACTTTGAAAATGCTAATCCAGATATAATATCCTTTGGTAAAAAAACTCAGGTTTGCGGAGTTGCAGCAAGTAAAAGGTTTGATGAGGTTGATGGGAATGTTTTTAGAGAATCATCAAGAATAAATTCTACATGGGGAGGTAGTTTGGTAGACATGGTTAGATTAACAATCTATCTCGAGCTTATTGAGAAAGAAAAACTTGTTGATAAAGCTGCTCAAACCGGTAAATATTTATTGCAAGGACTTCATGATCTTCAAAACGAATTTCCAAATTTAGTTTCCAATGCTAGAGGACAAGGATTGTATTGTGCTTTTGATTTACCTTCAAGTGAAAAAAGAGATCATTTAGCAAATCATCTTATGGATGAGGGTTCTATACTTTTAGGATCTGGTAACTATTCGATACGATTTAGGCCACATCTTAATGTTACTGAAGAAGACATAGACTTTGGTATGAACTGTTTTAGAAGAGCCTTTAAAAAGCTTTAAAATGTCAACTCTTGGAAAGCTTTTTGTTGTGGGAACACCCATAGGAAATCTTGCAGATATAACTTATCGAGCTATTGATGTTCTAAATAATGTTGAATTTATATTTGCAGAAGATACAAGAGTTTCTAAAAAACTATTAAACCATTATAGTATAGACAAAAAAATTTATAGTTATCACGATCATAGTAGAGATTCAGAGGTGGTAAATCTTATCAATATTTTAGTAGATGGAAGCAATGTGGCTTTAATTTCAGATGCTGGAACTCCAACGATTAGTGATCCTGGATATAGACTTATTAGACAATGTATTAAAAAAGGGATTGATGTTATACCTATTCCAGGTCCATCTGCAGTAACAGCGGCATTAAGTGTTGCCGGCTTACCATCTGATTCTTTTACTTTCATTGGTTTTCTTCCTCAAAAAAAAGGAAGAGTTAAAAAAATTGAACAATTAAATGATATCGAGAATACAATAATTGTTTTTGAAAGTCCTCATAGAATATTAAAAACTTTAAACCAGTTTTTAGAAATATTGGGAAATAGGCAGGTAGTAATTGGAAGAGAATTAACAAAGTTGTATGAAGAAATTATTAGAGGTAATTTAAAAGAAGTTATACAAAGAATTTCAGATAAGTCTTTGAAAGGTGAAATAGTAATTATGATAGGAAAAAATGATGACAGAATCAATTTCTAGCGGAAAATTTATTTCCGTAGAAGGAATAGACGGTTGTGGAAAAACAACTCAGGCAGAATTTATCTTTGATGGGTTAGTAGAAGCTGGTTTATCAGTAAAGCTTGTAAGAGAACCTGGTGGAGATCCGATTTCTGAATCGATTAGAAAATTACTCTTACATGCAGAAGAATCTATGTCTGACAGGGCTGAAGCTCTATTAATGATAGCCAGCAGAGCCCAACTCACTGATAAAGTTATACTTCCTCAAATGATTGATGGTAAATGGGTTGTTGCTGATAGATATGCTGATTCAACCGTTGCTTATCAGGGCGGAGGAAGAGGATTGAATGTAAATTCTTTAAGCGATATAAATCATTTTGGAACATATACTTTAAAACCAGATTTAACTTTCTTTATAGATATCTCTGTTGAGGTTGCAAATAAAAGAATGTCTGTTTCTAGAGATAGAATTGAAAGTGCAGGCGATAATTTTCAACAACGAGTTAGAGATCAGTATTTAAAATTATGTGATAATGAACCAGAACGTTTTATAGTCATTAATGGTGAACAATCAATTGAAGATATTAAATTAGAAATTTGGAATCACATTAAATCTAAATTTAATTTATGAGTAGATTCAAAAAATTAATTTTCTCAACACTGTTTTTGGGAGTTTTATCTTTTTCTTTTGTACAGAGTCAGCAATTAGATATTTATAGAGAAATTGCACGATCTCAGCAGCAAATTATGACTGTCTATAAATACTTGTTAACTGAATATATTCATGAGTTAGATATTAAAGAGCTAACATCAAGAGTAATCGATTCCATGCTATCAAACTTTGACCCTTATACTGAATATTATGAGGAAAAAGATTTAGAAGATTTATCTGTTAAAACAGAAGGTGAATTTAGTGGAGTAGGTCTAGAAATTTACATGTATGAGGACCAATTAACTGTTGTTGGCCCTATTGAAGGTTCTCCGGCATCCAGATCAGGAATCTACACTGGGGATGCAATTATGAAAATTGATGGTGAACCTACTGAAGGGCTTGAGTTAAAAGATGCTACAAGTAAAATTAGAGGAGATAAAGGTACAACAGTTATTCTCACTATTAAAAAACCAGTTTCAGGAGAAATTCAGGATTATTCTATTACAAGAGATATAATAACAATTAAGGATATCCCTTATTTTGGCATGGTCAATGATAACGTTGGTTATTTAAGAATTACAAATTTTTCCCTCAACACAGCTGATGAAACCAAAAATGCAATTATTGATTTAATTACATTAGGATCTGAAAGTATAATTATAGATTTGAGAGATAACCCTGGTGGTCTTTTATCAGCTTCATTGGACATGCTTGACTTAATTTTACCCCAGAATCTTGAATTAGTTTCAACAAAGGGTAGGAAAGGAAGAAATATTAAAAATTATAAATCTAAGACCACTGCTTTAATTCCTGACGACCTTAATTTAGCTATTTTAATCAATGGCGGTAGCGCTTCAGCCAGTGAAATTGTGGCTGGTGTACTACAGGATCATGATAGAGCAGTTATCATAGGAAGTGAGTCATTTGGTAAAGGTTTGGTTCAGACTGTTATTGGAATTAGCCAAGATACTGCCTTGAAAATAACGAATTCTAAATATTTTATTCCTAGTGGACGTTCAATTCAAAAAAGAGACTTTATTGATGAAGATTTAGTAGCTAATTCAGAAGCGGATTCAGATTCTTTATTTCAAACTAAATCTGGAAGAAAAGTGTCTGGTGGTGGAGGAATTTTCCCAGATATTGAAGTAAAAGATGAAGGAGAATATCCTTTAGCATCGGCAATTTTAAGGAACGGAGCTTATTTTAAGTTTGTTCAACAAAACAGCGCCAAATATTCATCAATTGAAGAAGTTCAAAAAGATGAAGAGTTAATGATAGATTTTGAGAAGTATATCATTGAAAATAAAATTTATGGTTACGTGGATGGTCAAGATGATCTTGAAAAGGCAAAAGAAAAATTATCAAAAAATGAAGAAAAAAATCTTTTTATCAACAATGCTTTTAGTGTAATTGAAAAACAAATTGAAAAAACTCAGTCAACAATGTTTGAAAATGAGAAAAAATTAATTCAGCGAATGATTGTTGGAGAATTTGCTTTCTTTTATAATGGTTATGACGGTAGATATAAGGTATATCTTAAAGATGATAAGGTTGTTTTAAAAGCTATAGATATTTTGGAAAATCAAGGAACATACTCGTCTATTCTCACAAATGATTCAAGTACTGATATAGCTTCAAATAATAGTTAAAAATGCCTAAAAGAACTCATGCTGGAATAGCAATTGCCTCTTGTCTTAATGAAAATGGTATAAAAAAAATTTTTACTCTTTGCGGAGGACATATTTCGCCCATTTTAGTTGGTTGTGAGAAATTCAATATTGATGTTATTCAAGTAAGGGATGAGGCTTCAACAGTATTTGCAGCTGATGCAGTATCAAGACTAACAGATTCTGTTGGAGTTGCTGTTGTGACTGCAGGACCTGGAGTAACTAATACAGTTACAGCAATCAAAAATGCTCAAATGGCTCAATCACCTCTAGTCCTAATTGGAGGCGCTGCTGCAACTTTATTAAAAGGAAGAGGATCTTTACAAGATATTGATCAAGTTTCACTTTTTAAAAAATACGTCAAAAAAGTAATTTCTGTCAAAAAGGTACGAGATATTAAACCAATAATCCAAAATGCCCTTAATGAATCAAAATCAGGCGTTCCTGGTCCAATTTTCATTGAACTTCCAATAGATTTATTATACCCTGAAGAGGATATAAGAAAAGAATTTTCTGAAAAATTACCAAAAAAAGGTTTTTTTAATAAAATTCAGTATTGGTATTTAAATAAATATTTAAATGACTTGTTCTCTGAAAAAAAGTCTTCGGTTAGGATTTTTTCTCATAAAAACTTTAATTTAAATCAAAATAAAATTGATAAAGCTGCTTTAAAAATCGTTAAGGCTAAAAGACCTGTTTTTATTTGTGGTAATCAAGTCGTTCAGAATAAAGAATATCTTTCAATGTTTCTAAAGAGCCTAAAAAAGCTTGAAGTGCCAACTTTTACATCGGGAATGGCCAGAGGTTGTTTTAATACTAAACATGATTTCTTTTTTAAGCATAATAGAAAGCATGCATTAAAAAACGCTGATGTTGTAGTTGCTTTAGGTGTTCCTTTAGATTTTAGATTGAATTATGGCTTTTCAATCAATAATAAAGCTGAATACATAGCAGTTAATAAATGCAAGAATGATTTATTTTTGAATAAAAAACCGAATATATCAATTCTGGGTGATCCTGCAATTATTATGCATGAAATAGGTAAAATTATCAACCCACCAAATTGTAAAGAATGGAAAAATGAATTAAAGGAAATCAACACAAAGAGGGAAGAAGATATTTTGAAAGATTCGGAAGTAGTTTATGATAAAATAAATCCTGTTTATTTATGTAAAAAAATTAATGAACTAAAAGATAAAGAAAGTATTATTATAGCTGATGGTGGAGATTTTATTGGTACAGCTTCTTATATAATAAATCCTAATCATCCATTAGAATGGTTAGATCCTGGTCCATTTGGAACTTTGGGAGTTGGAGGAGGGTTTGCTTTAGGAGCAAAATCCTCATTTCCATCGAAAGAGGTTTGGATCTTATATGGAGATGGTGCTAGCGCATACAGCTTGTCAGAATTCGATACAATGTGTAGACATAATTTACCTGTCATAGCTATAGTAGGTAATGATGCTTCATGGCAACAAATTGCAAGAGAGCAAAAGTCGATGTTAGGAAGTAATATTGGCACAAAATTAGATTTTACTTCTTATGAAAAAGTTGTTGAAGGGTATGGGGGCATAGGTTATCTTATTAAAAACCAAAATGAAATTGAGAGTGTAATTTTAGCTGCAAAAAAAGATGCAGCAAATGGTAATCCAGTTTTAATAAATGTTGAGTTATCTAAAACAGATTTTAGGAAAGGTTCTATATCAGTATGATGAAATGCTTTAAGATGTTAACAATTTGTATTATGGCTGTTTTCTATATAAACGTAGGGGCAAAGCATTTTGTTGATCCAGAATGGTTTTTACCCATAATGCCTCCAAATTATCCATTACATTATGAAGCAGTTTATGTTAGTGGTTTTTTCGAAGTTTTATTTGGGTTCTTTCTAGTTCTTCCTAAAACCAGATTTTATGCGGCATGGGGTTTGATATACTTATTGATTCTAGTATTCCCAGCAAATCTTTACTTAGCCGTCACTGACGGAGCAGTTCTTGAGATAAGTAAAGAACTTGCTTGGGGAAGACTTCCTATACAATTTGTTTTTATAGGATTAGCCTATTGGCATTCTTATCAGTAACTACCGCCAGTAGTATTACTTCCGGATGCGCCTGTAATTGATATTCTTCCTGAACCACCCATTCCTTGGTGAATTGTACAGAAATAATATAAAGTAGTAGGTGCTGTTGTAGGAACAACAAACGTAAGTACACTACCACTATATGATACTCCAGTGCTGTAAGTAGATCCACCACCATGCGTACCATCCATAGCAGTAGAAAGCCTAAATGGATGAGCTGAACCTGAACTGTTTGTAAAGGTGTATGTCATACCTTTTTCAAGTGAAAGGTTGCCAGTTGTTACTCCGTTAATTACATATTTACCTGCTGAAACGGTTACTGAAATATTTGTAGGAGGTGTAGTGCCACCACCATTCAACAGTTAACCTTTATTACCGCCGCCGTTATTACCGCCGCCGTTATTGTTTCCGCCACCTGTATCTCCACCACCATCATTGTTATAAGTAGGACCTGTTGAGTCACCACCACCACAACTTGTAATCATCATCATTGATAGAAATGCAAATGTTAATATTGATATATTTTTCATGTTTCCCCTTAGTTAATTTTTGAAAAAAACGCTGGTAATAATAAAATTTAATATTATTTTTTCCAAAGATTTTTTTAGAAAAATAAAAAAAATGTTCGAAAAATTACAAAATAAGTTCATGAAACTGTTTGCATTATTAATACTAATGACAAAAAAAGACTGACTTTTTAAGAGGAGAAATATGAAAATACTATTAATTTTATTTACCGTGTCATCTATACTTTTTTCAAATGTAAATCAAAAAGTTGTTTTAATTACTGGTACTGCACTAGGGATAGGTAAGTCAACAGCTCTTCATTTAATTGAAAAAGGTCATATTGTTTATGGTGGTGATATTTTAATTGAAGAAAACTTGTATTTAAACGAAAGCGGTGGATTTGCGCTTGAAATGGATGTCACAAACCAAGAACATGTTGATGCAGCAATAAAAAAAATTATCAATGAGCAAGGAAGAATTGATGTTCTTGTTAATAATGCTGGATTAGGTGTTTATGGAGCTATTGAAGATGTTTCAATGGAAGATGCAATATATCAATATGATGTAAACTTGTTTGGTGTAGCAAGGGCTACTAAAGCAGTATTACCCCATATGAGAGAACAAAAAAGTGGAACAATTATTAATATTAGCTCAGTCCTTGGAGAAACTTATGGACCTATAGCAGGTTGGTATTTATCAACAAAGCATGCACTCGAAGGTTGGTCAGATGCCTTAAGAGTAGAGTTAAAAGAATTTGATATTGACGTGGTTATTGTTCAACCAGGGGCAATAAATACAAATTTTTTCAATGTTACCAAGTCATATATAGAGAAATATGAAAAAGACTCACCTTATAAGCATCTTTATGGAGAACCAGTAACAGATTCAGAAAGTAATGTGTTATCTAATCAATCAGATCCTATCGTTATCGCAAAAGTAATTGAAAAGGCTATGAATGCTAGAAATCCTAAAACAAGGTATGCTGCAGGAGCATATAGTAAGGCTGGTAAATTTTTAAGAAGAATAATGACAGATAAAATGTTTGATAGATTTATTCTTTTTATAAATTAAATTAAGTATTTTTAAAGGGGGCGATTAGCTCAGTTGGTTAGAGTATCTGCTCGACACGCAGAGGG
>CETO01014009.1_pt1 | contig 27970 bp, 29 predicted proteins | sample 531351 | NCBI WGS metagenome assembly CETO01 (sample SAMEA2622678, study PRJEB7988) | marine metagenome | isolation source: saline water (ENVO:00002010), including | reverse complement strand
GTAAGTCAAATGGACTGTCCTTCAGAAGAACAGATGATCCGGATGAAATTGGAATCTTATGCTCAAGTGAAATATTTGGATTTTGATATACCCAATCGAAAACTTGAAGTATATCACCTTGAAGGGAATGAGGAAATCAAAGCCTCGATTTCAGAATTAAAATTAGGTGATAAATTTATGGGGACCGAAGAAGCCGAGCCTCCCGTAATAGAAGACCAATCCAAACAGAAAACAATCCTTTGGTGGGTCCTGGGGATAAATTTCGGCTTTTTCATTATCGAAATGACCACGGGGTGGATTTCTTCTTCTATGGGCCTAATTGCAGATTCTTTGGATATGCTGGCAGATTCGATAGTATATGCGCTAAGTTTATTTGCAGTAGGTGGTGCCATTTCCAGAAAAAAGAAGGTGGCAAAATTCAGCGGCTACTTTCAAATTGCATTGGCAACACTTGGTTTTGCAGAGGTATTAAGAAGGTTTTTTACAAGTAGTGAAACACCAATGTTCGAATGGATGATCATAGTTTCCATTTTAGCCTTACTGGGGAACCTTATTTCGCTCTGGTTGATAAATAAGGCCAAAAGTAAGGAGGCGCATATGCAGGCCAGTGCTATTTTTACGTCCAATGATATCATCGTAAACGGCGGGGTGATACTGGCCGGGGTGCTGGTCTATTTTCTGGATAGCAAATGGCCCGATTTGGTAATTGGCGGCATCGTTTTCACGTTTGTAATGCGGGGCGCCATAAGAATTTTAAAATTATCTAAATAATGCAAATATATGTTGCACAAGACGTTGGGCAAGAATAAGGAAATTATGAATAAAAGTAGTGTAGCATTATTAATTTTACTGTTGTTGGTAATAGACCAGGCCATAAAGATTTATGTGAAGACCCATTTTTATTATGGCGAGGAATATTTTGTGTTTGGCCTGGATTGGTTTCGCTTACATTTTTTGGAGAATGCCGGCATGGCCTGGGGCTTTAAATTTGGCGAAGGTTATCTGGCCAAATTTGTTTTAATACTATTTCGCTTCGTAGCCGTTATTTGGGGGACCTTTTATATCAAAAAGATGATACGTGAAGGATATGCAAAAGTCTTTATAATCTGTGCCGCATTTATATACGCAGGTGCATTGGGCAATTTGATTGACGGTGCATTTTACGGACTGATTTTTGAAAAAAGTGATCCCGCACTTCGCAATATTGCAGAAATATTCTCCTCAGGCGGTGGTTATGCCGGATTTTTAAATGGCAATGTGGTGGATATGTGGTACTTCCCTATTATTGATACAAGGCTTCCGGAATGGCTGCCATTATGGGGAGGTAATGAATTTACTTTTTTCGACCCTGTATTCAATACCGCAGATGTTTGGATTAGCACGGGAGTGATTTTACTCCTGATCTTTCAAAGCCAACAAAAAAAAGACCAGAAAATATCGGATAAGAAAAAGTTGAAATATACTGAAAGTAACAGGACAATTATAAAAATCGATTAGTTATGAACGCTTGGCTTTGGGTAGTAGTATTGGGATTGGCAGCTTGGGCTGCCCATTGGGGTGCTGATCAACTCCTTACCCCTTTAAAGATGCTGCGCAAACAATGGGGGCTTACTGCTTCTGCAGGGGCAGCTTTCCTGGCTATTGTAACAGCGAGCCCTGAAGTGGCGATAAATATTACGAGCGCCGCCCGTGGGGTATCTGATATCGGGTTGGGGAATTTGCTTGGTTCCAATATCATTTCCATTCCGCTCATGGTAACCATTGCATACTTTGCTTCCAGAAGAAAGTTTAAAAACAATAAGGAGCATCAAAAACATTTGGATGCCAACCTGCTGGCCCTGAACAAACGTTCCGTCTCGGTATTATCTATCCCCTATCTGGTAATTATCGGGTTGGTGGCTATATTAACGCTTCCCAAAGCCTGGCGTGGATTACAACCCATTGATGGGTGGATCATGCTGGCTGCCTATGCGGCTTTTTTAACGCATGCCATTATAAAAGGCAGGGAAAAGGGTCAGAAGGTAGAATGGGATAAAAAGAAAATATGGCTTTCGGTTGCAGGGGCCCTGGCCATAGCCGTGGGGGCTTTTTTTATTGTAAAAGCTACCGAAAATATTGTTTCGGCACTGAATATTTCCGAAATTGTTGGAGGGTTGTTTATCACCGGAATTATGACTACCGCCCCTGAAATATTCAAAACATGGAGTGTGGTAAAGGGAGGTGAAGTGACTGCGGGTACCACCAGTGTGATTGCAGATAATGCCGTTACCATGACAGTGGCATTTTTCCCCCTGGCACTGGTAACGACCCCAATCGAAGATTTCCAGTTGTTTTGGGTCAACCTGGCTTTTGTAGGACTGATGCCGCTTTTATATTCAGTATTTGTCCATCAAAGCAAGGAACTTCACGGGTTCAGCAGATGGCAGATATTCGTTTTCGATGCAGCGTATATTGTATATCTTTTAACTATGGTGTTTTTTGTTCTAAAACTATTTTAAAAAATGAAGGAGGATTTATTTAAGGATTACCAGGAGAGGCTTAATGTGCTGGATGAAAATATTAGAGCAGTAGCATTAAAATATGCAAGGGATTTCTATTTGAACAAAAATTGTTCAAAAGAAGAGGCTATTGAGCGTGGCATCGTAAAGGCAGAGATGGAAAAAAGGAATTTAGATAGAAATGGATAATATATTACTAATAGTATTATGGCAGAATTAAAAAAATCTCTGGGTACTCTTCGCCTTACTTTTTATGGTGTAGGTACCATTGTTGGTGCTGGAATATATACTGTAATTGGTGCAGCCGCTGGACAGGCGGGAACAGACCTTTGGTTGAGTTTTATTTTTGCCGCCATTGCGGCCAGTGTCTCGGCAATGTCGTATGCAGAGCTGTCCTCTACCTATCCTAATGCCGGTGCAGAATTCATTTTTGTACGGAAAGCTTTTCCAAAAATCGACATTCCATCTTTTCTAACAGGTTGGACGATTGCATTTCACAGTTCGGCCACCATCGCCGCGGTGCTACTTGCTTTTTCAGGGTATTTCAATACGTTTTTTAACATCCCTTCCTTACTGGTTAGCTATGCTGTGCTACTGATTCTTGCATTTATAAGCATTACGGGCATCAAAAAATCATCTACCGCCAATATCATTATGGTCAGTATTCAGCTATTGGGATTGTTTATTCTTATTGCGGTCGGACTTTTGGAAACAGGACCACCAAAATCAGAATTTTTTAAAGTGGAGTCCTTTTCCGGCACCCTGGCAGCGACTGCTACCTTATTTTTTGTTTATACCGGCTTTGAGCATATGGCAGCATTGGGTTCCGAGGTAAAAAATCCGGGCAAGACGATTCCGAGGGCATTTTTATTGACAATGGTGTTTACCACAATTATATACCTACTAATATCTTTTACGGTACTCAATATAAGTGACCCCGCAGAAATAGCAAAGGTAAATTCCCCATTGTCGCTGGCCGCTTCAAATTTAAATTCCTGGTTGCCCGTAGCCCTGGCAGTTGCGGCACTTTTTGCTACGGCTAATGCGGCTTTTAGTGGCATTATTTCCATTAGCAGGTTGCTTTTCGGTATGGCAAGCGTGGGCGAGCTTCCAAAATTTATGACCAAGACCAATGCACAGAAAGTACCCTGGGTAACTACACTGGTGGTTATGGCTGCGGTAGCGGCATTTTTGTTATTGGGAGATATTAAAATTGTCGCAGGAATGTCCTCTTTAGGGGCGTTACTCGTTTTTGTAGCTGTGAATATTGCACTCATCGTTTTGCGTTATAAAGCACCTGACAAAGAAAGACCTTTTAAAGTTCCCCTTTCCATAGGGAAAGTACCTATCCTACCCATTTTGGCCATAATTATTAGCCTGTCTCTGGTAGTTCAGTTTAACTGGCAGGTGTATGTTGCTTTTGTGGGAGCAATTATAGTGGGCATCGTGCTGGATTATTTTTTGGACAAAAAGTCAAAGAATGAGATGGATCCCGAAAAAGAAAAAGAACTGTTCAACCATTAAAATGAAGCTATGGAATGGACCTTTGAAGAATTTAAAACCAGTTTGGATGGCCTCCATCCTGCAGTGAAGCAAAAAGCCCTGGAAATTGCTAAAAGTCTGGTTATAGAAAAGAATTATACTAAGGGAAATGCCATAAAAGAAGGAATTATGAAAGCTGAAGAATGGTTTTACGATTTAGGCGGTTAATAATTAATAAAAATAGATATGTTACAAATTATAGAGATTTCAGGAGATAATATTATTGCAACCAGAGCATCGGGAGATTTATCCGAAATGGATATTGAGAAGGTACATCCCATTATTCATGCTATTTTGGACAAAGGATTAAACGTACGCTGGTATTTTGAAATGGAGAATTTTACCGGCTGGGATTTTCCAGGCCTGTGGGAAGATCTAAAAATGGATACTGCCCACGCAAAAGATTATGAAAAAATCGCCATGGTAGGTGATAAAAAATGGCAGGACTGGATTACAAAGTTCATGAAACCTTTTACCAATGCTGAAGTAAAATATTTTGACTTAGAGGAAAAGGAGATTGCCAAAAAGTGGATTAAACAATAAAGCTTTTATTTAAACAATTAATTGAAAAACTGAATGTATAATTAAAATTAAAAAACCATGAAAATAATAGTTCCGATTGATTTTAGTCAAAGTTCCAAAATTGGAGTTGAGTATGCCATAAAGGTGGCCGAATCTTTAAATTCAGAAATTATCTTTGTTCATGCCTATTCTGAAGGTTATCAATATGCCGGATACGGGGCTATAGTTTATCCGGTTCCCGACAACTTTAGTTCTTATCAGAAATTGTACAAAGAAAAAATGCTGGAATTTCTCGAAAATTTTCCACGTCTGGCGACAATAAAATATAAGAGTATGGTAGCCCCAGGAAGACCTTCAGATATAATTTATCAATTAGCAACAGAAGAAAAAGCAGGTTTGATAATTATGGGGACAGAAGGTGCAGGTGAGGTAGAAGGTTACCTTGCAGGAACTACCAGTGAAAAAGTGAGCAAGGATGTACCCTGCCCTGTGCTGGTTGTACCTGAAGATTTAGAAACTTTTGGTTTAAAAAGAATTTGTCTGGCGCTGGATTCAGATAATCTGAAACCTGATAGGGAACTAAAGGTTCTGGCTGATCTATTAAAGGCATTTAACGCGCGCCTTTTTATATTTCATTTTGCTAAAAGTAAAGATGAAGTTATTAAAGAACAGGAGATAAAAAACTATTATGAGGAGTTTTTTAATCTACAGAATATTTCTGTTCACCTTTTTTCCGAAGGGAAAACTGAAGATAAAATAACCGGTTTTTTGAAAGATAATGCCATAGATATTTTGGCGCTACTTTACAGGAAACATGCCTTTATAGAAAAACTAACTGAACTGGGGCTGAGACGGAAAATGATTTTCAAATCAGAAGTTCCTGTACTTATTTTAAAATGATAGTAGGATTGAAAACAAATCTGCATTTTTAAGTTTATGAAGTCACTATTTTTTAGAAATTAACTGAATTCCTGAGCTTCATACCTTCAGTAAGACCACAGAATTATTTGTGAAATATTCCTATGGTATCCTAGGTGCCCTAAATTAAGGCAATTGTAAGACTACAGTACAATGAATTTTTATCTAATTAGAGGGAATAAACCCTTTTTAAAGCGATAAGTTTGCAATTTACCCAAAAGAAAGTGTAGAAGAAAAATGTCAAAATATAGGAGAAATAGAAGAAAGAAGAAGGGTCAAAAATCTTCCCGGAATAAAATAACTAAAAAAGAAAAGCTTTTTGGAATTTTTTCATTAATCCTTTTGGTCATTGCATCATTTTTATTGTATTTTTTTGTCTTAAAAGACTTTATTCATAAGCCCTGATTATTTAAAAATGTTTACCTACCAACTTTTTCTTAATCTAATGATTCTATGGAATTCATTATTTTTCTTTTTAAAAGTTGAAGTTTTAAGAGGCGTAGAAAATTGACCTTTTGTAAACAAAATACTTCAATTAAAAACCGATTCCCTGTAATATAAGGAATCGGGAGTTCTCTGGTATTTCAATTCAAGTACTTCTAAAGGAGGGGCGACCAGAATTATACTCATATTATTGAGAACCTTCATAATACTCCTAATAGGTAGGCTGTCTCATAGGAGTAAATACAAAGCTTCCAAGTTAGAAACTTTAAACGTACAAACGAGGTTTTCGCCGTTGGTAAATCTTTTAAGAAGCTTAATACTATATATTCCTACAACTTTAAAAATATATTCTTAAGATAATAACTTTCAATATTTAGATTATTAAAAAATAAATTTTAGATTTGTCTAAATAATATTTTAGGTAATGAAAATAGAATGGTTAAGTCTAATTATTTTTATCGCTTTTTTTACATCCTGTGAAAAATTAGCTGATGAATATGGTCCTGTTCCTCCAAAGGAAAATGAACTTCTTGATGGCCCTGTAGAAGGATTATCAGTTGAAGAGCAGATTCAGTTCTTGAATGGGGATATAGCGTTCAATGATGAAGTATTTACCGCAGAAACTGGACTCGGCCCCGTTTTCGTAGGTACTAGCTGTGTTAGTTGTCATTCTGGGGATGGTAAAGGTCACCCGTTTAATCAATTTATAAGATTCGGTCAAAGTGATACTTTAGGAAATCCTTTTGCAGACTTTGGGGATGGTAAAAATCAATTACAGAATAAAGCAATTCAGGGGTTTCAGCCTGAAAAGCTACCTCCAGGAGCACCCTTCACAACCTTGGTTGCGCCTGCGGTCACAGGATTAGGTTTTTTGGATGCTGTTCCAGATGAAAGTATACTTTCTCTAGCCGATCCTTATGATGAGAATGGCGACGGAATAAGTGGTAGAGCTCATTTCGCATATCCTCCTGAATATGTTCAAATTCGGCCAAATAGTATTTCACGTGGAGGTAAATATATTTTTAGGTTTGGTAAAAAGGCAATTAGTTATGACTTATTGCATCAAACAGTAGGTGCGTATAATCAAGATATAGGTATTACATCATTATTTGAACCTATAGATCCTTATAGCGGGCTGGAAGAGGACCCGGAAATCAGTACTCAGGTAGTTAACGAGGTGGTTTTTTATTTAAAAACCTTAAAAGCTCCGATACCTCGAAATCAAAATGATCCTGATGTTGTATCTGGCAAACAAATTTTTTCCCGAATTCAATGTGCTGCCTGCCATACCCCAAGCATGAAAACGGGATATTCGCCTATCGAAGCACTATCTAATAAAGGATTTCATCCCTATACAGATTTACTACTTCATGATATGGGTCCTGGTCTGGACGATGGATATACCGAAGGTTTTGCTGAAACATCCGAATGGAGAACCCCTCCGCTATGGGGAATTGGCCTTTCTGAAAACTCACAAGGAGGAGGTTTGTTTCTTTTACATGATGGCAGGGCAAGAAGTATTGAGGAAGCCATTTTGATGCATGGCGGTGAAGCCAAAAATTCAAGGGATGAGTTCAATGCCCTATCGAATCAGGAAAAAAAGCAACTACTTGAATTTATAAATTCATTATGATGAAAAGAAAAAAATTTATCCAAACCCTTTCCTCTGTTGCTATAACAATACCAAGTTTAGGTTTTTTACATTCATGCAGTGGAATTTACTATGCTACAGCAAAGGAAGAGGTAGATAAGTTAACCATAGCGAAGCATGAGTTTATTCTTGAAAAAAATAACAAGGTGTCTAAAAGAGAGTTTGTCCTTATACAAAATAACAAATACAGATTCCCTATTTGTCTATATAAAGTTGGTGAAGACTATATAGCTTCCTTACTAAAATGCACTCATCGAGGGTGCGAGCTTAATGTTGGTGGGGGTATCTATAGTTGTCCTTGCCATGGAAGCCAATTTTCCAATGAAGGAACCGTATTACAAGGACCTGCTGAACAAAAACTAAAAACATTTCCAACGAAAACAGACGATGAAAACATCTATATTTTATTCTCCTAATTATTTGATCATTACCTTAATATTGTTCACCCTCAGTGGAAATTTAATAGCCCAAAACGAGGATGATATACTTAAAAGAACGAAGTCAGATACAACAGATACTCAACTTAACATGGATGCGGTATACAATCGACCAGCTCTAACAATAAATAAAGCTCCGGTATCTATTGGGGGATATCTTGAAGCCAATTCGATATATGCAGTGGAAGATGGATTGACAGAAGGATTATCTTTTCAAGCACGACGTTTAACATTATTTCTGTCTGCCTCAATTAACAAAAGAATTAAATTTTTAACGGAAGTAGAGTTTGAAGAGGGAGGTAAAGAGATTGCCATAGAATTTGCTGCTATGGATATCTCCTTTGATCCTCTTCTCAATTTACGAGGTGGAATAATCTTGAATCCAATCGGTGCTTTTAATCAAAATCACGATGGTCCTAAATGGGAGTTTGTAGAAAGACCTGATGTGGCAGTAAAATTACTACCCGCCACTTTTTCTAATGCAGGTTTTGGAATGTATGGTAAAACAAATACTGGAGATTGGATTATCGGATATGAAGCATACCTCTCAAATGGATTTGACAATAGTATAATTAATAATTCAAAAGATCGAACCTCTCTTTCATCCGTTAAAGAAAATGAAGAGCGTTTTGAAGAAAATTTCAGCGGTGACCCTTTAATTACTACAAAACTCGCTATAGGAAATAGAAATATAGGTGAGGTTGGTTTTTCTTATATGGGCGGTACATACAATCGTGTAATGGAAGATGGACTACAGATAGATGAAAAGAATAGGAGGGTGGATGTCTTCGCTATTGATCTTAGCACTACTATTGAATCAACCGGCACTTATATTGTTGGAGAAGGCGCTTATGTGTGGGTGGATGTGCCAAAAACATTTACGCAACAGTTTGGAAATAAACAAGCAGGATTTTTTCTGGATGTAGTTCAACCAGTGTTGCAAAAGAAAATGTTCGGTTGGGAAAATGCATCCTTAAACGTCTCCGCTCGGACAGATTATGTTGATTTTAATATTGGTAACTTCACTCAAACTAATACAAATATAGGGGATGATTTAATTGCGGTTACTCCTTCCATAAGTTTTAGACCGTCACCTGCAACGGTTTTAAGGTTGAATTATCGTTATCAGTGGCAGAATGACATTTTAAATAATCCAGCCACAAAAACGGCCACCTGGTACCTAGGTTTTAGCACCTATTTTTAAGAATGATATGCTTTTTTAACTAATGGAGTGGGCTGCTCGGGGTAGCATGATTAGTTTATCTTTCGGATAATTACAATATTACGAAGCAGAAGGCTTAAAATTTCTCAGTTTTTTAGAGAAGTTGGAGAAAATGTTCCAGGCGCAAAGCTTAGTCAATAAAATGCTTAACATGAGTCTGCAGCCATATTTTAAAAGAAAATTCAATTTAAATGTATCTTTTTAGAAAATTAAAGGTCTCCGTAGTAAACAATAAAATTTATAAGTATGAATGATTGTAAATGTACTAATTGTGATTGCACTAAATGTAATTGCATAAATTGTTTAGATAACAATTGCCCTTGTACAAAATGTGAATGTGGTAAATGCGATTGTTGCTGAATTGAATAAAGGTTGGTTTAAAAGCTAACCTTTATTTATTTTTGAACTATGGAGACTCAAAAAGTTTGGCACAATTTCAATGAAGAGTTATTCTTCTTTATTCTCAAAAAAGTAAAAAATGAAAGTGCTACAAATGATATTTTTCAAAATACATTTTTAAAAATCCATAAAAAATTACATCAACTTGAGAATGATGAAAAAGTAAGAGCCTGGATTTTTCAAATTGCTCGAAACGAGATAGCAAACTACTTCAATAAAGAATCTGTTTATTTACCGAGTGTTAATTTACAGAATGAAACTGCTTTAGAAAAATATCAGTCAATATGCTGTTTTGATAAATTCGTATATGAACTACCAGATATTTATAAAAAGATAATTGAATTGATTTATATCAAAGGACTAAAACAAAAGGAAGCGGCTGAAATCTTAGAAATAAGTCTTACAAATGTCAAGGCTAGAACACGAAGAGCTAAAGATATTTTAAAACAAAAATTCAATGAATGTTGTAAATACGAGTTTGATAAAGATGGCAAATTAATTGGAGAATCCAATTGCTCTATTTGTAAATCATAATTAAAAATACATCCGCCCACAAATCCATCGCAGATAACAGGTATTGTTAAATAATAGGATTTTAGCATTTCATAATGAAACGATTAAAAACTGAGAAAGGGATAGAATGGTAACTTTAGTTGTTTCCCAATATCATATTTTTTATGCCAATCCTTTTTGAGTAAAAAATTGCTTTTAATCATTATATTAAATCAAAAAATAATCTACCAATTATCTTCAAGAGGGCTGTGATCACTCCACTCCACTCCATTGAAAAAAATCAAATTTTCTTGGTGTAATTAAAAGAGGCTTCTATATTTGCATTTATTTTTAATAAATCTAAATAAGAATAATGAAACACATTACTTTTCTCGCCTTAATGGCCTTAAGCCTCTCTGCTTTCTCCCAATCAGGATTAAAAGGGGAAATAAAAAATGAAACAAATGAACCTATTGCCGGTGCCTCTATTTATATCGAGGAATTACAAAAAGGAACTACTACAAATTTTGACGGGTTTTATAAACTCCAGGAGGTTCCCCCTGGAAACTGGAAGGTAACGGTCAAAATGTTGGGTTATCAAACTATAGAGCAAATTATAGAAATTGGACGAGATTCCTTAACAACCTATAGTGTGAACCTTCAGGATACGTATGGAAGTTTGGATGAAGTGGTGATTTCTGCAAGCAGGAACCCGGAATATCTTTCAGAAATTCCAGCTTCTGTTACTGTGGTGAACTCAGAAAAGCTGCGGGAATTTACTAAAATCTCCTCCAATATTAACGAGATTCTAGCATATACAGTGCCCGGTCTTGCTGTAAGCACAGGAACATTTTCCAATTGGGGACAAACATTAAGAGGTAGGTCATTACTCGTTATGGTAGATGGAATCCCTCAATCCACCCCGCTACGTAATGGACAATTGGGAATTAAAAGTATTAATCCTAACGATATAAGCAGAGTTGAAGTAATCAAAGGAGCTACTTCAATATTTGGAAATGGTGGTAGTGGAGGCTTTATCAATTATATCACCAAAAATCCAACCACTTCAGAAAAATTGAGCGGCACTACTGATATTTGGGGAACCTCCCAACTTTCCAATAGCCAAGATGCCTTGGGATATGGGGTATATCAATCCTTTTCCGGACAATTTAATAAGTTTAGTTACTATATAAGCGGAAGTATAGAACATACCGGGAATAAATACGATGCTGAAGGGATTCCCTTACTTCCTACTTATGGATTAGATAATACCGATATTTACAGCACGTATGGAAAACTGGAATATCTCCTTTCTTCTAATCAAAAAATAACCATTAACGGGAATCTTTATAAATCACTTCAGGATTCTCCTTTTATTCCGGTTTTTGCAAATATTCAGGTGTTTAATGACCAAGGGGATTACTCTTTAGAACCGGGTTATGGTATCGAAGGATCAATTCCTGGACAGGAACCAACTGGTTCCGAATTGATAAATGGGAGGTTAAAATACAATTTAAATAATATTTTCTCCGGTACCACAGATTTTGAAACCGATCTATATTATTCCAAAGCCAAAAGTATTTTCTTTTATTCTGATAAATTCGAAGACGGAGGGCAATCCGTGATCAATTCAGAAAAGTATGGCTTAAGACCTAATTTTAATACTCAGTTCAATTTGTATGGCGATATGAATATATCTCTGATCTATGGACTGGATCTTTTAAGGGATAAGACTAATCAGGGGCTGTTAGATGGAAGGCTTTGGGTGCCGAATATCGAACTGATGAGCGTAGCACCGTATTTACAAACCACTTTAAAACTAGATAAAAAATGGGCCTTTAAAGCTGGATTACGATACGATGATTTAAAAATGGATATTGCCAATTATAATACACTTCCCTATTCACCTAAAGGAGATGGTAACTTTAATCCTTCGGTCTCCGTTCAGGGCGGAGAGTTGGCGTTCGATAATCTGGCATTTAATATGGGAGTCCGGTATATTGAACATCAGGAATTCATTCCCTACATTAGTTATTCCCAGGGTTTCTCCATAGCTGATTTAGGTTCTATTTTAAGATCTGCAAGAGCTGAAAGTATAGACAACATTCAACTGGAGCCCGCAGTTACCAATAACTATGAATTCGGGTTTATTTCAAAATTTAATAATTTTCGTTTAGAGGCTGTAGGATACTACAGTACCTCTAATTTAGGTACTGGTGTTGTATTTAGTGATGAACTAAACTCGTTTATACCTTCTGAACAACCTCAGAAAATATTCGGTGGAGAGGTAGCAATAGATTATGCTCTCCCAAGCAATAAACTACTTATTGGGACTTCTTATTCGTATGTGGAAGGGCTTAAAAACCCAAACGATGATGAAAATAATTTAAGTTATGTTGGTGGTGATGTCATTTCTGCTCCAAAATTAACGGCTTATGTTACCTGGAAGCCAACAGAACAGTTTAATACTTCATTGAATGTTATGAGTTTAGGAGATCGAAACAGGTTTTCTCCTTTTCAGGATGGGGAAGGAAATTATGCTTTTAGGCATACGGAATTTCCTGTAAATGGATATACCCTGGTAAATCTAACGGCCACCTACCAAATTAAGAGTAATATTGATGTTTTCTTGGGTATCAATAACCTTCTTAATGAGTATTATTTACCGGCAAGATCTCAATGGGCGGCGCCATTAAGGTCTTTTACTACAGCTGGGGAGGGAGCGAATGCCCGTCTTGGTGTAACTTATAATTTTTAAAAGGGGTGGTAGTCGTTATTAAGAATTGATATTCAGAAGTAACGACTACCATTTTACACTAAAATTTATTGCTTGAAAGCATTTTCAAACATAGTTAAGAAAGTACATCTTTTTTTAGGAATAACATGTGGGGTTTTGGCATCCATTTCAGGTCTTACTGGTTCCATGTATGTATGGCAGCCGGAAATAACGTCGGCCTTAAATCAACGCTTACTACAAAGGGAATCTACTAATACTCTTTCGGAAAAGACATTATTAAAAACTTCCTCAGAACTTTATAGGAGTCAGAAAGATACTATAGCAAAGATATTCCTACCTTATCGAGAGCAGGAGACGGTTTCCATTATTTATAAGAATGGTCAAACCCTTTATTATCACCCGGAGACGGGAGTACCTTTAGGAAAAAAATCAGCTTCCATAAAATTGTTTGAAGATTTGTTGAAGATCCATCGAAGCCTTGGAATTCCTAAGATTGGCAAATACATTGTAGGTAGTAGTGCTATTATATTTTTCTTGTTTCTTCTTACCTCCGGTTTATTTCTATGGTGGAAAAAGTATAAATCAAATTTTAAAAAGGGAATTAAAATTAAATGGAAACGAAATAGAAAAAGATTTAACTACGATGTACATAAGTCACTTGGAATATTTTTTTCCCTTCCTTTGGCTGTAATGGCCTTTTCTGGTGGATATTTTACTTATAACAGCTACTATAAGGATGGTTTGAAGTTAATAGATGGTTTTATAGGCAATAAACAACCTGAAAAAAAGATTGAAGCAGGTACCGGGATCGATATACTGCACTTATTGGAGACTCCAGACAACCAATATGCACTCCGGGCAATTTATTTTCCTCAAGATGGAAATGAAGTGTATCAATTTAGATATATCAAAAACCGATTTATAAACCCCGGTCTAAGAAAAACCAGGGAATTAAAATTAGATAATAATAGTAATACCATTTATTCCTCATCCTTTAACGACGACCCGGTTAGCGAACAGATAGCAGCACAATTTTATCCGATTCATATTGGAGAAATGGCAGGCATGCTGGGGAGAATTTTAGTTTTTATCTCCGGGTTTGTCCCCCTAATATTATTTATTACCGGTCTCAGATTTTATTATTTTAGAACGGTAAGATAACGTCGAACAGGTGTTTAGTTTCAATTTTTTTAAACTTTTAATCTTAAAAATTCCCCGATAGCTTCGCCACGGTACTGCTAGCCGGACAGGCGGATATAGTTGGTTTTAAATTTTTTTTTCCTCTGTCGAACAGCTCAATTAGAATCTTATATGATGAAAAAAATAAGTTTCATTTAACCATGTATTAACAATCCATCGAAACCATATGTTATATTTTTAATGAGTTTAAATTTTGAAAATCAATCACTTATGAAAAAAGCTTTACTGTTTCTCCTTCTTTCAACGAGTATAATCATGGCACAAAAGAAGGATAGCCTTATTTCAGAAAATATTACGGGACATATTTATAAACCTAAGATGGTTGGGGCCACCGAAGAGAGGATATCGCAACTTCAATTACCGCAGGGGTTTAAAATAGAAAAATTCGCAGATAATCTGGGAGAACCCAGAATGATGGCTGTAAGCCCCCAGGGAAATATATATGTTTCTCGAAGGGAGGGAGACGTAGTGATGCTTAAGGATACTAATGATGACGGGAAACCTGACCATCAACAAACGGTAGTAACTAAAGAAGGAGCGCATGGGGTAGCTTTTCATGAAGATATGTTTTACCTTGTTACGGTAAATGATGTTTTCAGGGCACAGTTAAAAGAAGATGGTACTATTGGAGAACTGGAAAAGATTATAGGGAACCTACCAGATGGTGGTCAGCACCCCAACCGCACGATTGGTTTTGGCCCAGATGGGATGCTATATATATCGATTGGAAGCACCTGCAACGCCTGTGATGAAACACGGGAAGAAAATGCCACTATAGTACGGACTAATGCTGATGGGAGCAATAGAACCATATTTGCATCGGGACTGCGAAATACCATTGGTTTTGACTGGCATCCTGAGACGGGGGAACTTTTTGGGATGGATAGCGGAATTGACTGGCTGGGAGATGATGAACAAAAAGAAGAATTAAATCGTATCACTGAGGGAGCTGATTATGGGTGGCCGTATATCTACGACGATGGTAAATATAATAAGGCAGATGAACCGCCAAAAATGACCTGGAAAGAATACGCGCAGAAAGCTACAGAACCGGAGATGTTATTTACAGCCCATAGCGCTCCAATGAATTTAAAGTTTTACAGAGGGAAAATGTTTCCCTCGGAATATAAAAATACTGCCCTGGTAACTTTTCGGGGATCCTGGAATAGACGGCCAGCTTCCGGACACAAAATAATGAAAGTAACTTTCGAAAATGGGAAGCCTGTAAAGGCTGAAGATTTTGTAAAAGGTTTTTTAATGGAGGAAGGTACTTCCCGATTCGCCAGGTTAGCCGGTTTGGTAGAATTGCCCGATGGATCGCTTTTAGTTAGTGATGATACCAATGGCGTAATTTACCGAGTATCGTATAACTAATAATCGATTTACTGAACTCTGAAATAGTAAAGCCAGCCTGTCCAGCCGGCAGGTAGATTTAGGTTAATGATTTAAATTAACTTTCAGAAATGATAACAAATAGCCATATAAAGTAAATGATTAGTAATCCGTTAGTTTTTATAGTTTCCAAACATATTTTCCTTTTATGTGTATCAGATTGTTACCAGAAAAGAATATTCTACTTCTAAAATTTAAAAAAATATGGCGGACTCGATGTGGAGTCCGCCATTAATTAGTGTTCATTATTACTACGTTTTTAGTGGCTAATAAATCTGGATGATATTTAATTTCCACTCATTAGTCAAATTATCATCTTCTTCATCTGAACTGTTCCTTTCACTTTTACAATTCCGGGTTTTAAGCTGGTAGAAGTTCCTTCAGCTATTGTAAAAGTTTCTTTCCCGGTTTGAATTGGCTTAATTACCATCCTGTTCAACGAGAGTACCTTTTATAACAATTTCGGCTTTTTTAGCAGAAAAATCATTCTTATTCACTTCTTCCTGGATCTGCCTAAGGCTCAAATCATTATTTTTTGCCAAATCTAAATAAGCTTTACCGTCATTAAGACTCACTTTTACACTTTCCAGACCTTCCATATTTTTAAGTCCGCGTTCCAGACCATAGGCACAGGGGGCACAGTCCATTCCAAACGCTTCCTGATCTACTTTCTGAATCTGAGCATTGGAACTAAAACTTCCAAATACAATAACTATTATTACACTCCCATCCGGAAGTTTTTCAATTAAGTAGGATTTTTACTAACTGGAACCATCACAAAAGTACCCTTACCCACTAAAGCAGGAACTCTAATTGGTAAGAAAAATACAGCTAAGAATTTGAAAATTTCAGGTTCCTTCTCAAGGCAATACTTCTTTGTGTTTAGCTGTGTGAGGGCAGTTTCATCTTCGGGGTTTCTATGGCTCAAGGCCTGAATAAGATATTTCAACCTCCAGTAAAAATCGCCCTTTGGAATTGTCTCAAAGTTAATAATCATTCTTCTTTGTGTCAAGTCCCTTGTCATGGATGTTTCATCTGTTAATTTTTTAAAGTTTGTTTATACTATAACCAATAACTTAAATTAAGAAATACCCGATAGTTTTCTTTAACAACCCCAGGGATTAAATCTTGTACCACCGGATTAAGGCACCGAAAGGAATCCCATTATCCTTTTGGAGCTAAACGAAAAAAAAAATCTGTATTAGTGATTATAAATTTTTTTATAAAATCACAGAACTGTATATTTGCCCTTATTTAGATTTAGTATGAATAAATATAGGGTATTCTTCTTCTTTGTCATTTTCATTTCAATAAATACGTTTTCGCAAAATACGGCTAATGACACAGATTTGCGCACTTTGGTGACTCTCCTGGATTACATTTCCAAGGATTATCCAGTAGCGGTGGAGAATGGCGAAATAATCAATGAGTTTGAATTCGCCGAAATGAGCGAGTTTGCAAAAAAATCCATTGCACTTCAGCAGGATCTATTGCCGACAATTAATAATACCAGGTTTGAAAAGCTTGATGAACCCCTGCGGGAATTGCAACAAGCTGTTGCGGACAAAAAAAATCCAGAAGCGATTTCTACAATTGCTTTAAATATCAAAAACAAAATTCTCGATCTTGGAATTTTAAAAATTACACCTAATCGTTATCCCTCGTTAAAGAATGGAGCCACCCTGTACCAGAATAATTGCGTATCCTGCCACGGAGGCAAAGGATATGGGAACGGAGCTTTAGCCGGAAATTTAAATCCTGCACCGACCAATTTCCACGAAGCCCAGTTGTCCCCACTTCAGGCTTACAATGTCATCAAATTGGGGATTGAGGGCACGGGGATGGCTTCTTACAACCGTCTTACAGAAGAAGAGCTTTGGGACTTATCTTTTTACGTGCTGTCACTAAAGCACAATGAAGAAATTTCAAGAGCTCCATTGCCTTCCAATTTGCATCTTGACAGCATCAGCAAATGGAACGATGAAGAATTGCAACATTTTTTGAATAAATCTTTCAGCAATATAACAGTTGGCCAGGTGCGGAATTATGAACCTGAAAGGCCTGAACCTCTAAATGTTGCTATGACCAACCTTGATCTTTCATATCAGGAATTTCAAAAAGGCAATAATAAAATTGCCGAAAAATATGCCTTGACATCCTACCTTGAAGGCGTTGAGCTGGTGGAGAATATATTGGGTGCATCTGCGCCTTCATTAGTGAGGGGTATTGAGCGGGATATGATTGCTTACCGAAAAGCACTTCAAAACAACAACAAAATAGGTGCGGAAAATTATTATAATGCCCTTAAAGAAAAAATAACCTCTGCCAAAACTGTTTTAGCAGAAAAGGATTATTCCTTTGCATTTATATATGGTGCTGCATTATCAATCCTTATCAGGGAGGCCTTGGAAGCGTTGCTTATTATCCTCATTATTCTCCGTGTTCTAAGACCTATGAAAATCAAACGCGCAGTGATAGCCGTCCATTCCGGATGGATTTTCGCAGTACTAACTGGTGTGGTGAGTTGGTTTTTTGTAGATAAACTTATCAATTTAAGCGGTGCGTCAAGAGAATTGATGGAAGGTGTTGGAGCTATTCTGGCTGTACTGGTATTGCTCTTTGCAGGTATTTGGCTTCATTCCCATTCTGAGATATCGAAGTGGAAACACTTCATAAAAAATAAAATAAACCGCATTTCTGAAACCGGAAATATGATAGGTTTGTTGATTTTCTCGTTCATCGTGGTGTTTAGGGAAGCTTTTGAAGTGGTTCTGTTTCTTTCATCACTGAAACTGAGCAATCCCGATGTCGCAAATTCTGCTATTAACTGGGCCTTATTGACTTCCGTTATTATAATAGCCATTATAACAATCGTGTTTCTGAAATTTACTAAAGAACTACCTGTAGGAAAATTCTTCAAATTGGCTTCCTATATGGTAGCAGCCCTGGCAATTGTTTTAACAGGCAAAGGAATTATGGCCTTTCAGGAAGCAGGTTACATCCCCATTTCACCCATAGATTTTGCTCCCCGTATAGAACTATTGGGGATTTACCCGAATTTACAGTCTATCCTGGCGCAGCTCCTCGTACTTGGTATTATAGTTTTTTTCCAATGGAGGAATCTGAATCAAAAAGCAGACAAGTCCTCACAAGAATTGGTTACAGAAGAGTAAATGGAAAAAATCAATAAATACCAAACAGGTGTCATTTTATTGGCAGTTGTACTGGGATTATTATTGGGGAATTTGGCTATTTTGGAGAGATATGCATCGAGCTTTATTGTACTCTTGCTTATGGTAATGCTTTACGGCTTATTCTTAAGTATAAACATCGGCGAGCTTAAAAGTGCTTTCTTCAATCTCAAATTTTCAGTTAGCAGCCTTGTTATTAATTTTATCTGGACTCCCCTGTTTGCTTATTTGCTGGGATACTTGTTTCTGGATAACGAGCTGGCCATCTAGATAGGGTTTGTGATGCTTATGGTAACTCCCTGTACAGATTGGTACCTGGTGTTTACCGGTGTTGCAAAAGGAAATGTGCCGCTATCTACTTCTATTCTTCCAATCAACCTGATATTGCAGATTCTTTTACTTCCAATATTTTTGTTACTATTCTTTGGAAGATCAGGAAATGTTGAATTCAGGTCACTGGTTGAAAGTATTCTTCTGGTGCTCCTGATTCCTTTTTTATTAGTATTAGTTACCAAAAAAATAGTTAGCCGAAGCAATACTTCAGGGACGTCTTTTACCGGCTTTTTTGTAAAATCCCAGGTGTTGTTTTTATCATTGGCAGTAGTCGCAATGTTTGCTTCAGAAGGAAGAAATCTACTGGAAAATCCTGATGTTATTTACAAATTGCTATTTCCCGTGATTATATTTTTTATCATTACTTTTTTACTGGCACAGCTGGTCAGCAGGTTTTTTAAATTCAGTTATCAAAACAGGGTAAGCCTCACATTGACAACAATGGCAAGAAATTCACCTATTTCATTGGCCATTGCAGTTTCCGCATTTGCTTATGAACCATTGGTTGCATTGTCATTAGTTATAGGTCCTTTAATTGAATTGCCAATTTTGGCTTTAACCTCGCAACTGTTGTTGAAAATAAGAAAGAAAGTAATTTAGCGGGATTTGGATTATACCCATTTAAGGATAACCATATTCTATACACATGAAGTATTACAAACCATTCGAGATTCAATGAACAATATGTGCGAAAGATTATCGTAAGGCAGCTATTCTGTTGCTACTGGTAGAGTTATGTACATGCCGGTCCTCCATCGGCAGGTCACTTTACTAAGCTGGTGCACAATGGGATTGAATTTGGTATGCTACAGGCTATCGACGAAGATACAGATTTGCTTTCACAGTTCCGCGAAAAGCTTGATATACAAGGTATACTGGATACCTGGAATCATGTCCCGGTGATCAGATCGTGGTTAATCGAACTTTTAGGAAGGTTTTACAGGGGAACGGGAAGGTTGTGCGTCAATACAAGGCTTATGGTAGTTTGAAAAGCACTGGCACCCAGGGCAGGCATTTGACTGGAATTTCCCGTAGGAAAAGTTTCGGTTAATTTAATTAAACTTCTTAAGGCCTCTCCTTTATCATCCTTTTGAAAGAGTTGATATTTTGTAAATACTTTTAAATCTCCAAATCCCGACTGGGAATCCAAGCCATCGGGCGAAATTGAGACATAGGGTATTACCGCATCTACCTGCCATTTACTGGTAATGTTATAAGGAACAATAAGTACCTGCGCGTAAGCCTTGGCATTTTCCTTAGAAGTTATATTGCCAAAAGTACGCACTCCACGTCCCTGCACACCTAATATGATAGGTGTATCCGTAAAAATAGGCGGGCCCTGAGCATTCATATTAAAACCCAATATGAATATTAAGCAGGTAATAATAATATTCTTCCCGGAAATCTTCACCATTCCAGAAAGTAGTTTATTATCATCATAAAAAAGACCAAAAAAGTGGTTAGCCATAATATCGATTTGTTTTTTGTTGAATTTTCAGGATTTTGACTACATCCACATTCGTTTTCATCTTTGTTATTTTCTAAAGTCGAGAATTTGGTATCCTTATACACCCTATAATGAGCGACACCTAAGAATAAGAAAGACATGCTATACATATACGGTCTTACTGGATGTAACCATTCAAAACCAGAGGAAATACCGGTGACTCCCGCTACTCCAGTTAATATAGCAGGGGTCCAGCAACATAAAAATGGAACCCCTGCACTAAGAAAACTTGCGCCCAATAAGCTGTATTTTTTAATCTTCATTTAATTAAAGGATTTCAGTAAGCTCAATTTCCCACTTAGTGGTTAGCTCCCCGTCTTCTTCATCCTGAACTATCCCTTTAACTGTAAGGACTCCGGGTTTTAACCTGGAACGTAAGTTGGTAGAAGTTGCTTCAGCTATCTTAAAAGTTTCTTTCCCGGTTTGTATTGCATAAGTGCCATCCTGCTCAACGAAGTTGCCCTTTATAACTATTTCGGCATTCTTAGCTGAAAAACCATTCACTTTCACTTCTTCCTGAATTTGTTTCAAGCTTAAATTATTGTTTGCAGTCAGATCTAAATAAGCTTTGCCTTCATTCAGACTTACTTGTACCTTTTCTATACCATCCATTTTTTTGAGTCCGCGTTCAAGGCCATAGGCACAAGGTGCGCAATCCATTCCAAAAACTTCCTGATCTACTTTGGTGATTTGGGCGTTGGAACTTATGATTCCAAACACTGTCACTACGATAATTAATGCTATTCTTTTCATTTTACTCTTTTTTTATGTTTAAAATTCTTCTTTAATATCTGTTATAACCAATAACTTATGTTCAGTGAGACCCTATATTTTTCACGGGGCGTATTCGGAATAAGATCCTGGTATACCGGGAACAATGCCCCGAAGGAAATTCCCCAGGGACCGGTAAGTCCTAAAATTGAAGGACCAACCAATACTTTTTTACTCCGTTCATCTGTAGAAAAAAATTGTCCGTTAACTTTATTATCTCCGGGAAATTCGGCCAGTGATTCTACAAATATCCGCCAGTCGGGTTTAGGATAATCCCCCATAAAAACATCGGGACGATAACCTATCACCATGCTTGCATAGGGTAAATCGCCTAATTGCTCGTTGTCCTTTTCAAAATAATATTGGTAACCGCCACCTAACCAGGCGTACCAGGTACGTGAGGCATATCCCGTAGAAATGGCCCCATGGATAGAGTTCCCTACATTCACCTGTCCGCGAACATCCTCAGTAGGGGCAGATACACCTAAAATTGCTGTGGATTCAAACCTCTTTCCTACCCCAAAAGCATTTGAAAAAAAACGATACCACAAAGCAGCCTCGATATCTCCATTGGAAGGCATCATGCTATTTCCACGGGTTCGTGGAGCATTTTCCAGACGCTCAATCACAGTAGGAGTGGTAAGGGTAACCTGTAAATCTTCCGTAATGCCATAGAAAAATGTATACCGAAGCATATAAGAGGCCTCGTCTTCGGTCGCTATACTCATTCCGGAAGCGTTCATGTTTATACCGCCTTTTGCCAGGGTGGGGGTTTGTAATCCATAAATTGGGCCATGCCCCTGGGCTTCTACTTTATACAGTGTCGATAACCCTATGAATAGGATCAAAAAATAATTTTTCATGTTTTGTAAATTTAAACTTCTAAAAATCTTTGAATGGGCAATAGTAAATAAGCAGCAAACAATCCAAGGACATAAAGGCCAAAGGAAAACCAAAGAATGGCTTTGCTCCATCTTGTTGCTGTATCACATGCGGTCTCATTTCCGTTTTCATCGATCTCGCAGGTTTGGTTTCTTTTTCTTCCGTAGAACAACCAGAAATTAAAGCCTATCATAATCCCGGCAATCAGGAAGGTCCAGTCTTTATATTTGCTCATGGTAATGAGCCAGGGCAGGTCAGAAGCCAATCCCGCAACCACAGCTCCCATTCCCAGGGCAACCAGTAGCGAAGGCAGGGCGCAACACAGTAAGGTGGAAACCGAGGTAAAAAGGGATCCTATACTTACGAAGTCTTCTTTTATTTTAGCAAACATCTTTATTGTTTTTATACAGGTATCTCTATCCGTTTACAGAAGCCCCCTTTTCGGTTACAACTTCCACTTCAAACCCACGGTCTTTGATAAGGGAGAGTATCTTTTCTTCTGAAATCTGCTTTGGATCATATTCAATTATCGAGGAGCTTTTATCAAAGCTTGTCTCACTTTTTATAATGCCTTTTTGTTCCTTCAGCATCGTATCGATACCATTAGCACAACCGGACTGGCAATGCATGCCTTTAATTTTTAAGTGTAAGATTTTTTCCGTCATCTCCTTTTGGATTTTAAATTCAATTTGATTTTCATTTTTCTGATCCATAGCGCTAGCGGTATTTCCAGAAAACGCAAGGGTCGTTCCGGTTAACAATACCGCGAATAATTCTTTATGTAAACCTATCATCTTATAATTGATTTTTAAAAATTAACTATGTCAAAATTAGGGGCAGCAGGGGGGTGGTAACCAAATTAGATTTTATTTTTTTCTTTAAAAAAATCCTACTGCTTAATCTTCTAAAAATCTGAAATATTCTTTTTTCATTTTTTCTTTCGGATAGTATAATGAATGGTCTGGGCAATTATCAGCCCCTCGCGCACTATGTAGGAATCTGCTCCGTCATCTATTTGTGAACTGTCTGAATATGCAGTCCATTCCAGAAAAGCTATTTCATCTTCAAAAAGAAAATTGATATAGTTAAACTCCGCTTCGGGGAAATCCTTTATCAGCATTTTATTTAATTCCCTTAGTCCTTCATGTCCTTTATCAATACCATGCGTAGTAAGAAGGATCAAATTTTTGGAAAAGTTTCTATGCAGGTCCTCTTCTATAGATCCCTTTTTAGAAAGTTCCAGATGATCTTTTAATACTTCTTCTGTAGTTCTCATAGGCTAAAAATTTTATATTTAAAATAGGCTTTAAAAAATTGTTTGCAGCACATTCTATTTTTTGGGATCATCCCTTATTGACACCATTTTTCTTGTTGAGGCCCAAATACTGGTCACTGCTGCCAGTATGATTATATTTTTCATTACATATTGACCTTTCATAGTTAATACAAATGGGAAATGGGAGAACATTTGTTCGGGAAAAATGAAGAAGGTTGAAAAAGTTCCTAACATATGCAGGAAAAATAAGCCTAAAGCCCATTTCAAAAACTTCCCCAATTACAAGGATATGCCAATAAGGCTTTGAAAAATAGCCAATATAGGCATACAACTTCCTTGTGGAAGGAAATGGCCGCTCAGGGTACAAATGGTTGAGGAAGCCAAATCTTCTGCCGGGCTCAGACCAATAAAAAATTTAACCATCCCAAACCAGATGAAAATTATGCCAATGCTCCACCTTAAAAAAGTTATGGCCTTACCAGAATCTAAATGGATGTTATAGCTTATCATTTTATTGATAATTTCATTTCTGTCTGCAAAAGTTTTGCGGCTACAATCGTAAATACTGCCTGTACAACCGCAAAAATAATTAACGCCTGATCTAATCCTAATTTCAATAATTCCCCAAACAATAAGCTCCCAAGGCCAAAGCCGGTAAACAATGCAAAAACATTCAGTCCCATGGCCTGGCCTCCCTTTGTTTTACCACCCAATTCGGTTACTATACCTGCAAATAGAGGTTGAGTGAGGTCGTATCCCAAAGAGATCAAGGTGACTGCAAGGGCCGCGACAAGAACGGGTATTTCCAGGGCGAGACTGGCTGTTGCTATGGCCGCTGTTGCCAAGCCTGTTAAAATAATAGGATATCGCCCCCTGCGATCGGCTGCGCGCCCTATAAGGGAACCAAAGAAAAATCCTGGCAGGCCATAACCCAGAATGGCCAAACCAATTTCTATTGGCCCCAGATCATACTTTTGTACAAAATAGACCCCTAACCAGGTATAAATACCTGAATGGAAGATCCCATTCCAGAATACAAATAAATAGGTCCTTAACCCGCGTGGGAAAGCAAGTAGCCTGTAAAACCCACCTACCATTTTTTTGAATGAAGTACGATTGGATTTATGAGGTTCCTGTTTCCAGCCCATTCGGGCTACTTGTATCCACAAAGCCAAAGCGGCCAAGAGGGCAGTTGCCAAAAATAACATACGCCAGCCTGTATAAGGTTCCAACATTACCCCGGCGGTAGAACCTAAAGCCATTCCCCCTTCCATAGCGGCAAATAAAAGTCCCAGGGGTCTCCCTCTCTCTGAAGGTTTGAACATATCTCCTACAAGGGCCAGGGACATTGGCACCACACCGCTTGCCCCTAAACCCGTTAGCAATCGTAACAGGATGAGTTGTGAAGCAGATTGCACCAGGGCGGTTATCGCTGTTAATACAATAAAAGCCAGTAGGGATATTTGAAGTATGCGTTTTCTTCCAAATTTATCGGATATGAAACCATAAAACAGGACTGAAACTCCGTAAGCCAGCATATAAGCTGGTACTATAAGACCAATCCGCTGTTCTGATACATTAAAAATAGTTGCCAGTTTAGGAATAAGTGGCGCTATCATATACGCCTGAAAAAATATTAAGCCCGCTGCCATGGCCAGGGGAGCAAAAATGGTTTTTAAGGGTTTATTTGAATTGGGATTTTCCATTACTCTGTATTATTTTTACTGGGAATTTTAAAGCTGTTATATTTATTTGGCTTCTTGAATAAACTGCCATCTCACAGTTATAAAGATGTCAAACATAAAATCTAACCTGGGGTGGTATCCTAATGTTAGCTTTCTTTATTAAAAAAAAGGAGCAACTTTTTAGCCGCTCCTTTTAAAATTTTTTTACATTTTTTTTAAGCTGCCATTTCTTTACAGCTTTCGGCACAGGTTCGACATTTTTCTGCGCATTGCTGGCAAACTTCACTGTCAAACTTTGCACATTCATCAGCACAGGCTTTACATAAGTCGGCACAAATGGCACATAGGCGTTTTGAATAATCAGACTGGCTTGCAAGTAGTTGAACACAGGCTGTGCATAAAGCAATACAATCCAGACAAAATTTGTGGCATTCTTTCATGTCTGGTTCCCCCAAATGTTGGTCAAGGCAAATTCTCGCCGCAGTAATGCAGGCGTTGCAATCATCGATACATTTTTGCATTTCTGAACTTAATGGTTTCATAATTTAAATGGTTTTAGTTACTTCCTGATTTGCTCGGAAATCAGAAATAAAAGATTAAGAGCCGAACCTCTTTTCAAATATCGACTCATAGCCCGGGGGGTAGGCAAGCCGATTAATAAAGATTTAACATTTTAATTTGATTAAAAAAAAAGGCAGCCAAAAATGGCTGCCATAAAAAGTTTCAGATTTTAATTTCAGTACGATGGTTTTGCTAACTGGCTTTTCCTATTCCTGCTTCGATAAGTTTTTCTTTGCTTATACCATTGTTTGTACAGCACTCAAGCAATTTTCCATCAACCGCCACCGCGGGAATTCTCTTTACACCGTACTCCTGCACTTTGTCTATACAGGTCTTATCCTCACATTGTTCCACCAGGTTATAGGTGGTAATCTCGCAACTATCGCAGGACAACTCTTTCACCATTTTTACAACCGGATCACAAACCGGACAATTTGCCGTAAATATTTCTATTTGTCTTTTCATTTTTTTTTGAATTTAAATTAACAATCAGTTTTATCCTTCTTATTAAAGAACAATCCAAAGATAAGAGCGGAACCGGGGTGGTCTCCAAATAAAAAAACCTGCTTTTTTACGACAGATTTTTATTAGTATTAAAATTAAATGGAAAATTTTTGAATGTTTTACTCTGATCTATTTTCGGAAATGTAAGATTCCAGCCTTCGTTTAAGTTCATCAATCTCCTTCATTTTATCGGTAAGGCTGTTAAGCTCAAGGTCGGGAAATTGTTTGCGAATAAATTCAATTCGCTCTTCATTACCGCAATTACCGGGACAGGCTTCCACAGTTTCTGAAATTGTGATCGCCAGCGCTTTGCGGTACACTTCATCTAAAAGAAGAAAATGCGCCTTATCAAGTCCTTTTTGCGCCGCTTTGAACTGGATCAGAATCTTTTCTGGATCTTTATTTTCATCCAGCATTTTTATAAGTCCGTTAAGCTGGCCGCTGATGCTCTGCAAGCGAGTTTTTATATCTTTACTTAGATCTCTAGGAATCATACTTTTAATTTTCAGCAAGATACATCTGGAGTGGGGGAGGTCACCAAAAGTATTTTAAATTTTTAGCAGCAATTTGTTCCTTCCTGAATGGGTGGACAGGCAACATTACCATAAGAACAATAAACACAGCAATCACCTTCTTTTGGTTTTAATAAATGCTTGCAATTATCACATTGGTAAAAAAACTGACAGGCTGTTGTGGGCATTTCCTCTTCTTTTGTGTGTCCGCAACCAGGACATGTAATGGTAGAAACTAGTTCTATTTCCATAATCTATTTATTTTTAAAGCATATGAGGGATATCTGATGACAAAGTTGGATACGTAAAGATCATCGTCCTTAACTCATTGATTTTCATTTTGGTCTTTATCGCCATGGCAAATAAATTGATGGTTTCCTCCGTGTTAGGTCCTATTAAATGTGCGCCAAGAATAGTCTGATTCTCTTTATCAATGATAGTTTTGTAGGCATATTCCTTAACATTCAGTCTTTTTGCATTGAACCAGCTTTCCGCATGGTTATAATTGACCTGATATTCTATCTGTTTTGATTTGGCTTCTGCTTCGGTTAATCCTACTGATGCCAGGGTAGGCAAAGTAAAAACTACGGAAGGCATTGGTGGATAATTAACTTTTTTCTTGTTCCCTTTGATGATATTTGATGCCACAACATGCCCTTCCATTACTGCAACAGGGGTAAGGGGTAATCCTCTTGAATCTGCCGAATCTCCCGCTGCATAAATATTGGCGTTAGAGGTACTTTGAAGGTATTCATTTACCGCAATTCCTTTTTTTGAAAAAGATATCCCTGCTTTTTCCAAATCTAAATCAAATATGGCGGGAGGACGACCGGCCGAGTTAAAGACAGAGTCAGTCTTATAAGTGGCCTCTTTTCCATTTGATTTTCCTGTAACTACATAATGATCTTCTTTCTTTTCAATTTTAGAGACTTCAGTTTCCAAAACAAGTTTAATTCCCAGGTTTCGGGTTGCATTCACAAGATGTTGTACAATGTCATGATCAAAGTTTTCTAATGGGTGATCACCACGATGCAATATGGTAACATCGGCACCAGCCCGTGCAGCGATATGAGCAAATTCAAAGGCAATGTAGCCACCTCCAATAAATAAAAGCGATTCAGGTAGTTTTTTCAGGTTAAGGAAATCTGTACTTGAAAGAGCCAAATTTCCACCCTCAAAATCCAGTACCCGGGGTTTTGCTCCGGTTGCGATCACAAATTTATCGGCTTCAATAACTTCATCACCTAACTCTAAGGTGTTATCAGATAAAAATTTAGCTGAAGTATGATAGGTG
>CETO01033262.1_pt1 | contig 29545 bp, 27 predicted proteins | sample 531351 | NCBI WGS metagenome assembly CETO01 (sample SAMEA2622678, study PRJEB7988) | marine metagenome | isolation source: saline water (ENVO:00002010), including | reverse complement strand
GGCGCCCGCCAGGGCCGCAGCCGTGAGCGGAACCTTGCCCGGGCGGCACAGGGCCCGGGCAAGCTCCGGCGCCAGCAGGGCAATCAGGCCAACCGGCCCGCAGACCGATACTGCCAGGCCCGTGAGCATCACCGACAAACCCAGGCCGATTATGCGGGTGGCTTTCAGTCGGGTGCCCAGGGCAATGGCCACCGCATCCGTGAACTGCAAGGTATTGAGGGCCCGGCTGAGACTCATAAGAACCAGGTAGCCGGCCGCAAGGCCCATTCCGAGTACCAGCACACTCTGGCCGGAACGGGCATTCAGACTGCCCACGGTCCAGGGATAGGCCGCATTGGCGGCATCAATCGCCACCCGACTGAGCATTACCTGGGTAACAGCGCCCGCGATGGCGCCAATGCCAATTCCGGCGACGATAAAGCGATAGCCGCGGGTACCATTGGCGCCCTCCAGACCAAAGGCGATCGCCGTGGCGGCTGCCGCTCCGGCCAGAGCCATGGCTGATGGCGCCAGCGATAGCCCCACACCCACTACCGACGCGACGGCAAAGGCGGTAGCCGCGTTATCGATGCCGATAATGCCCGGTGTCGCCAGACGGTTACGGGCCAGGGTCTGCATCAGGCATCCGGCCATGGCCAGCGCCGCGCCACTCAGTAGTCCCGCAATTACCCGGCTCAGACGAAGCTCGTTGATCACGAAATCGGTTATTGGGTCTGCGTTACCGGCTAATGCCCTGAGGGTATCGAACAGGGAAACCTGCACGGTACCGGTGGCCAGCGAGATGATGGTTGCCAGGACTAACAGCCCGAGCAGGGCGGTATTAACCAGAGCGTTACGTTTGTCCGGCATGGCGAATCCTGCGGTCATAGCGAAGGCATCCGGCCGGCCCGGACAATGGCCAGCAGCACCGGAGCGCCAATCAGAGCGGTAACCACCCCCAGAGGCATTTCGGCGGGCGCGGCAATCAACCGGGAAACCACGTCGGCACCCAATACCACGGCAGGGCCAACAGGCACACACAGCCAGAGGGTCTTGCGGATATCCGGGCCAGAAAAGGCCCGGGCAATAAACGGCACCACCAGCCCCACAAAGATCAGCGGCCCGGCCAGGGCCGTTGCCGAGCCCACCAGAAGAGCAACCGTGAGGGTGATCAGGAAACGGATTCGCCCCGGGTGATGTCCCAGCCCAACGGCCGCCTTTTCGCCCAGGGCCATGGCTGCCAGTGGTCGTGCCACGGTAGCCATCAGAACCAGCGCGAGTGTGATGGAAGGAAGCGTTGCCCAAAGTATGGATAAGGGTTTGCCGGCCACGCTGCCGGTAATCCAGAAGCGAATCTCATCGGCGGCTCGCTGGTCTATCAACATCAACATGGAGGTCAGCGCCAGCAGCAGTCCGGTCAGGGTGGCCCCGGCCAATACCAGGCGCACAGGATCATTGCCCAGCCCCTGCACCCGGGTGGCGGCGATCACCAGGGCGCAGCCGGCCAGCGCCCCGAGCTGGGCGACCAGAGTGGTGAGTGTGGCTGTGGTGGCTCCCAAGAGGATGGCCAGGGCCACTGCAAAGCCACTGCCAGCGCTGACGCCCAGCAAGCCAGGCTCGGCGAGCGGATTGCGGGTCATGGACTGGAGCAGGGCACCAGCCAGGCCCAGTGCGAGGCCGGTGACCAGGGCAATGATGGTGCGGGGTAGCCGAAGTTCGGTGACCACAAACCAGGCTTCCTCAGTGCCATTGGCCATCAGCGCCGCAATGGCATCGCTGGCAGACACCGGGCCGGCGCCATAGAGCAGGCTGGCCAGTACCACCAGCAACAATAAAAATCCCGCAGCCAGAAGCGGCGGGAAAAAAGCGCGAGACGCAACCACGCTAGTCGGGGATAGAGCGTTTAACATTGGGCGCTTCAGGGCTGAATGGCCGTGACCGCAGCTTCGATGTCATCAAGAATGGCCAGTACCGCCAGAGGTCCGGTAGCGCTGGTCCAGAGTTGCCCGCTGACGGTGATCACCCGGTCGTGTTCAACCGCATCCAGGCGGGCAAAGGCCGGGGATTGGCGGGCTGCCTCCAGTGCTTTATCGCCATCTGCATTCAGTGTCGCCAGGAATACCCAGCTTTGATCCATGCTGGACAGGTTCTCCAGGCTCAGTGGTTCGCTATGGGGGCGACCTTCTTTAACCAGATCATTGTCATCTATCCGGAAGCCTACTGCCTGAAGAATCGAGGCCGAGAACAGGCCTTCCGCCATCACCAGGGGGCCCTGGGGCATCCAGCGAACCAGGGTGGCATCTCGCTGGGCTTCCGGGATGCGGGCCTCCACAAGGGCGGCAACTTCGGCAATGCGTGATTCGACTTGGGCAATCACCTGCTCAGCGGCTTCTTCCCGCCCCAGGGCTTTGGCGAACAGGCGGGTTTCCCGTTCCCAGCTGTCTGATTGGAACATGGGAACATCTGACACGATCACCGGCGCAATCCGCGACAGCAACTGGTATTGCTGCTCATTGGTGCGTGGCGCCGCCAGAATCAGATCGGGCCGGACGGAGATAACCGCTTCAATATTGGTTTCGGCCGGAGCGCCCACAATAGCGATATCACCCGCCCGGGACTTGATGTAATCGGCAACGTCGCTGCCGCCACGGGTAATCACTGCGCCCACTGGGTTGGCATCTACGGCCAGTGTCGTGTCCAGGGCACCCTCATACAGTGTGACTACTCGCTCTGGCTGGCCGTTGACCGTTACCGGGCCATAGGCCGTTTCCACAGACCGGGTATCCGCGAGACTGGCACCCACGCCCATGGCGGAGAGAGCCAGTACGGCAATGGAACGGAGAAGCGTCTGTTTAGGGGGGTGAGTGCGGCATGTCATGGTCAGTGCGCTCCGGCAGCGGGGTGTTAGATAGCTTGCAAATTTTAATGGAAAATAATGATAATGGTTCTCGTTAAGGTTTTAAAGTGATAAATTGGAACGGTCAGTTGCAAATAATGGAACCAAATCATGTATGACTTGCAGGAGCTGGAGGCCTTTGTGTCCGTGGTGCGTACTGGCAGCCTGACCGCCAGTACCCTGGATCTGGGACTACCCAAGTCCACTCTCAGCCGCCGGATTCGGCAACTGGAGGAGAATGTGGGGCAGCCACTGCTGTTGAGGCAATCCCGGAAGATCGTGCCGAACGATGCCGGGCGTGTGTTCTACCGCTATTGCAACGACATTCTCGAGTTGGTGGTGCAGGGGCGGGAGGCACTGGACGAACTCAAAGCCGAGGTAACCGGCAAGCTGGAATTGCGTTGTCACGAATCTTTTGTGCGTGGCTGGTTTTCCGGGGTGGTTGAGTCCTTTATGGCTGACCATGACGACCTTCGTGTTGCGATTCACACCCAGAGGAACCTGCCGGAAGCGGTCGAGGACGGTGTGTGTATCTGGCTGGGCGAGGCCGGTGAGACAGCGCTGCGCCACGAGGTGCTCGGTGTGCTCAAACAGGGTATTTTCGGTAGCCCGGCCTATTTCCGGCAGCACGGCAAGCCGGCTTCACCGGGAGAGCTTGCCCATCATCCCTGGGTGGATCTGCTGGGTATGGCAGACACCGGGGTGATACTGCATCACTCCCGCCAGGGCAATTTTCCGCTGTCGCTACCGGATCGCCGGTTTACCGTGGATCAGTTCAATGTACAGGGTGACGCCATTGCAGCGGGCCGCGGCCTGGGGTTGATGCCGGCCTGGCTGGTAGAGCGCCGGCTGACGGCTCACCCCGGTAGCTTTCAGTCCTGTTTACCGGACTGGTATGGACCCGACCTACCAGTAACCTTGCTTTATCCTCATGGTGTTCTTCCCCGTCGGGTGCGGGCCTTTATTGCTCATTTACGAAGCTGTATCCCGGAGGAATGGACGGGGGGTGCTGGAACTGCCACACAGGCTGTTCCGAAAAGCGGAACGCATCATTCCAACACCTGAACCCTTGCGTTGTGTTAATGTTCACGCCACTGATAATGATTCGCAAATGCGAAAACTGATACATCGTGAACGTTGCACAACACAAGGAGTTATTCATGCGCCGTCGTTTTCCTTTGCTGGCGTCAGCGATTGCCCTGGCCAGTGCCACCACCGCAAGTCTGGCCCAGGCCGAGCCCGTTGAGCTGGGTGAAATTGTGGTGACTGCCGCTGGCTTTGAGCAGAGCATCTCGGATGCGCCGGCCAGTATTTCGGTGATCTCTGGCGAGGAGCTGGCGAAGAAGTCCTACAAGAGTATTGTCGATGCGGTGAATAACATCCCGGGAGTGTACGTAACCGGTGGCGGTGGTGCGCAGGATATAAGCATTCGGGGGATGGATGACAGTTACACGCTTTATCTGGTCGACGGCCGGCCGGTCTCAGCGGGGCGTTCGGTAAACACCAACGGCCAGGACGGTGGCAAGCAGATTGCTCTGCCGCCCATCTCCATGATCGAGCGGGTTGAAGTCATCCGTGGCCCGATGTCGTCGCTGTACGGTTCTGAAGCCATGGGCGGCGTCATCAACATCATCACCCGCAAAAACCGTGGTGAGTGGGCGGGCACTATCTCATCCGAGTACACCAAATCTCTGAACGATGTCAGCAACGACAGCCGGCAGACCAGCCTGTTTGCCGGCGGCGCATTGGTGGAGGACCTGCTCAGTGCGGAAGTGAATGCTGCCTGGGGAGGGGATGATGAGAGCGATTTTGCCGGTGCCGATGACTCCGCACGCAGTACCCCGGAAAGCAAGCGCAAGCAGGGTGGTGCCAAGCTGATTCTGACTCCGGATAGTCGCAACGAATTTGCCCTGAGTTACGACAGCTCCCGTCTGGAAGAGACCAGCACACCCGGCAAGAGTGTGGCAGAGGATGAAACCGGCTCAAACTACATCTATGACAAAGATGTATACGTGCTGTCTCACGCCGGCAACTATGGCGATTGGTTGACCCGGAGCTTTATCCAGCATGACCTGTCCGAGCGGGTACAGGATCAGACCAAGAAAGAGAAAGTATCGATGCTGGATACCCAGGCTACACGGTTCTGGGGCGACCATGTGCTGACGGTGGGTGGCCAGTACAAAAAGGAAAAGCTGACCGACGAAACCAACGGTTTGCTGACATCCAATATTCCAGGCGCCGTCCGCAGTGTTGATCGCTGGATCGCTGCGGTGTACTCGGAAGTGGAGTGGGGGCTGACCGAGCAGTTGTCGGTGACCACAGGGCTGCGTTACAACGACGACGAGCTGTTTGGCGGTGAGTTTTCACCAAGGGTTTACGCACTTTACGATCTGACGCCAGAGCTGACCCTCAAGGGTGGGGTGTCTACGGGATATCGTCAGCCGGGTCTGGCCGATGTGACCGAAGGCTTCGGCCGTGGCACTGGCGGCGGTGGCTCACCTGCGCCGCATCCACGGGCATTGATCATCGGCAACCCGGAACTGGATCCGGAATCCAGTATCAGCTACGAGGCGGGAATGGTGTTTGATAGCCGGGCCATGGGGCTGAACGCCAGCGTGATGCTGTTCCAGACCGATTTCAAAGACAAGATTGCCGAAGACCGGCTTTGTGAGTCTCCCAATGGGGATCGCGATGACCCGGCCACCTGGACCTGCAGCTTTCAGGGCAACGACTACCTGTTCCTGAGTACCCGGGCCAACATCGACGAAGCCGAAATGCGAGGCGTCGAACTGACGCTGGATTACCGGCTCACCGACGCGGTCACTCTGAATTCCAGCTACACCTACACCGACTCTGAACAGAAGACCGGGGAGTACAAAGGCGAACCGCTGAACAAAATTCCTGAGCACATGGCTAACGCCAACCTGGACTGGCAAGCGAATAACCGCCTGAATCTTTGGTTCCAGGCCAACTACCGTGGCGAAACCAGCGATTACCTTGGCCGCCGTAGCATGTCAGATGGCACGCCGGGTTACACGCTGATGGATGCTGGCCTGCTTTACCAACTGACCGATTCTGCCCGGGTGACCGCGGGTCTGTACAACCTGGCTGATAAAGAAATCACCAATGATGACTATGGCGTGGTGCTGGATGGCCGTCGCCTGAACCTTGGCCTGGCGGTCGACTTCTGAGGATAGTAACCATGACTTCAATGAAACGAATTATGGCTTTTGCTCTGGCCGGCATAACCCTGACCGGGTGCGCGACCACGACGGAAGTAACCGGCCCCACGGTGATCAGCTACGATCACGGTGCACTGGACACCTTGCTGGAGCTGGGTCTGGAAGAAAAGGTTGTGGCCATTCCACACCAGAGCCTGCCGGATTATCTGGCGGACCTGGGTGCAAGGCTGCCGGACGCAGGCGGTCTGAAGACCCCCGATTTGGCATTGGCCACTGACCTGAAACCAGGATTGGTACTGATGACCGGGCGCCAGGGCGCGGAAGCCCTTACGTCCTTTGCGAAGGAGGCTCCAGTACGTGATGTCACGCTGGAGGGGAATGATCTTCAGGTCGCGGTGAATGACCGGGTGCTCAGCCTGGCTGGCTACTACGGCCTTGAAGAGGTGGCTGGGGTAGAGCTGGACGCGCTCTGGCAGCACGTTGAGGCGCAAAAGGCGACCTTGGCCGACGCAGGTACCGTTACCGTGGTGACCCATAATAACGGGAACTTTTCACTTCGGCAGGAAGCATTGGTCTACGAGCTACTGGCGTTGACACCTGCGGCTGTGCCAGACAGTGTGCAGCCCGTCGTGCGTGGCGAGCGTACCTTCTATCCGGTAACAGCCGATGTTCTGGCGCAAATGGCGCCGGATAACCTGCTGGTGGTTGATCGCAGTGCCGCGATCGGAGATGAACCGCTGGCGCCGGAGACGTTGAAAGCTTCGTTGGCCGAGGCTGGTGTGTCTACCGAAGTTGTGGTGCTTAACCCAGGCCTCTGGTACCTGTCCGGTGGCGGCTTGCAGAGCGTACGGCTGCAAGTGGATGAAGTGGTGAACGCGGTGCGGTAACTCTCGCGCAGCAGAACCTTAAGGCCTGCCGGCAAACGCCGACGGGCCTTTTTTGTTTGCGCCGCTTTGGTCAATAATGCTCGGCTATGAAACTGATCCTCAGCAGAAAAGGCTTCGACAGTTCCGCTGGTGGCTGTCCCAATCCGGTCTTCCCGGACGGCAGTTGCCTGGCACTGCCCATTCCGGATGACCAGTCGCCCATTCGCTATAGCCAGGTCCGGCGCCACGGAGAAAGCATTGGTTCGCTGGTGTCGCAGCTTACCGGGCAGCAGGCGTTTTCCAGACGTGGTGCGCATCTGGATCCCGATGTTATCGAAAGTGCCTATCCCCGGCTGCCAGGCTGGCGCCCGGTGCTTGGCCAGCACAGTTCGGCCCAGGCGCACCTGGCCAATCATGACATTGGGCCTGGTGATCTTTTTCTCTTTTTTGCGCTGTTCCGGCCGGTGGAACGTTATCGGAGACGATGGCGCTTTGTGCCCGATAGCCGACCGTTTCATGCTGTCTGGGGCTGGTTGCAGGTGGCCGACGTCTGGCCTCTGGGCGACGCGTCGCCGGTACCGGATTGGGCGCGCTATCATCCGCACCTGCATGGCGAGCGATCAGCACAGAACAGTCTCTATGTCAGCGGCGACAGGCTTCAGATTCCAGGCTTGCGTGAGGATTTGCCAGCCGCCGGAGCCGTGGAGGCTTTGTCAGATCAGCACCGGCTGACCGCACCCGGAGCCTCAATGGTCACGGACTGGCGCTTACCGGCTGGCTTCATGCCCCAACCTGGTAAGTCACCCCTCAGTTATCATCACAATCCGGAACGCTGGCGCCTGGAGGATTCCGGGGAATACTGCCGCTTAAAGTGCGCGGCACGTGGTCAGGAGTTTGTCCTGGATCTGGAGCAGTATCCGGGAGTCAGTGAATGGTTGCTGACCCCGGGACTGCTCTCTTAAAAGGTGGTGCTTAGCAGGTAGGCCGTATAGCCCACGAAGATGGCCAGCAGCCCAACACCTTCCACACGATTGATACGCCCGGGCCCGCGAAATCCATAGCCTAGCACAAACAGGGCGAGGGTCAGGCCCACCATCACTGGAATATCCCTGATCAAGACTTCATTGGCCACCGCCATGGGGGCAATGGAGCCGGCAATACCGACCACGGCCAGGGTGTTGAACAGGTTGGAGCCCAGAATATTACCCAAAGCCAGATCATGCTCGCCCTTGCGGGCCGCAATGATAGAAGAGGCCAGTTCCGGCAGAGATGTGCCAATAGCCACAATGGTCAGGCCGATCACGAGGTCACTGACGCCAAAGCGGGTGGCAAGATCGACTGCGCCCCAGACCAGAATACGGGAGCTGATAATCAGCAGAACCAGCCCCACGACCAGCCAGAGCATCGCGTTGCGAATGGGCATGGGATGAGTGGCAAGCTCGGCATCCATTTCGGTGGCGAAGACATCATCAGTTTTTCTCATGCCAGACCAGATACTCCAGCCCAGCACCAGCGCAAACAGCACCAGCAGGCCGGTCGCATCCAGCCGGCTGAGTTCGCCGTCAAACAGCAGCCAGGCCGCCGCCAGGGTAACCTGGGCCAGAATCGGCAATTCCTTGCGCATCACCTGAGAGTGTACGGCAATGGGGGCAATCACGGCGGTGATACCGAGAATCAGGCCGATGTTGGTGATGTTGGAACCATAGGCATTACCCAGCGCCAGGCCGGGGTTGCCCTGAGAGGCCGCCAGCGCGGAAACCACCATCTCCGGTGCCGAGGTACCAAAGCCAACCACCACCATGCCAATCAGTAAAGGTGGCATTCCGAAATGGCCAGCCGTAGCGGCCGATCCTTCAACAAACCGGTCGGCACTCCAGACCAGAAGGGCAAGGCCGGCAAGAATGGCGAGAGATGCAATCAGCACGTTGTTGGCTCCCAGGTTGATGTCGGAGTATTTGACGGCAATCGCAATGGCCGCACAATTACACAGAACTACCTATCAGCCAGTGGCAATTCAGGCTCTCTTGAAACTGGCCAGGGCCACCGCTGCGGTCACGAACAGGCCACCAAAAACCCGGTTCATTTGCCGCTGGCGCGCAGGGGTGGTCATGAACCGGAACAGCTGGCTGGCGAGAATGGCATAGCCTACCATCACCAGGATATCGACAAAGATCAGCGTAGCCCCCATGGTTGCCAACTGAGGACCATGGGGCGCGCCCGCCACCAGAAACTGGGGGAACAGGGCAATCAGGAAGATGGTGGCCTTCGGGTTGGTGAGGTTTACCAGAGCTCCGTTCCAGAACTGCTGTCTTGGACTGAATCCGGAGAGGTCCGCCCGGGATGCTTCAATAGGTGGCTCCCTCCATTTCTGGATGCCGAGCCAGATAAGGTAAACCACGCCAATCCATTTGATCACTGCCAAAGCAGTATTGGAGGAGGCGACGATTGCGCCCAGCCCGGCGCCTACCAGCACGATCTGTGCGCCGTAACCGAATTGCTGACCGGCAATGGTGGGCAGAGATTTACGCACCCCGTAGCGAAGCCCGCTGCTCATGGAATTCACCGCGCCGGCACCAGGCGAAATACTGATAAAAACAGCTGCGACCAGAAAGGTCAGCCAGACAGTGAGTGTCATTGCTTACGCTCTTGCTGAATCCGAAGATGTTATACTAACCGCCACAAAACACCGGCCAGAAGAGGAGACTGGGAGATGGCCAGAAAACGGGCGAAAGCCACGCAGCATAGTGCTGTGCAACGGGAATTGAGAACACCAAAATACCAGATGCGTGTGGTTGAGGACAAAACCAAATACAAGCGCAGCCGGGACAAGACGGTTCGGTCGGAGGGCTTTCGCAAAGCCGCGTGAAAGTGGTTTTACGAAAGCCTTTCGTGCCCTCCTATCCCGGACAGTTCTTGCCAATCGTCGCTGGCCGGTTGTCATAAAAGCTTCATGAATGGCCGCTGGGTCGCTGTTATCCTGTAGTGTTTACTGACATGGAACACGGCAGGAGCCGCACAGGATGAGAATCATCGCCTTTTACAGCCCCAAGGGCGGGGTTGGAAAGACCGCCGCTGCGGTCAACACCGCTTATCTGGCCAGCCGGGACAATCTGAGGACCTTGCTCTGGGATCTGGACCCACAGGGGGCATCCAGTTTCTACCTTGCCGGAGCAGAGCCCGTGAAGGGCCGGAAACTCTCCAAACTGCTGGAGGGGAAATCGCCCATTGCCCGCTTTATTCACGAAGACGTTTATCCCAACCTGGATTTTATCCCCGCCCATTCCAGCTTTCGAAATTTCGACATCAAGCTTGAACAGGAGCACGGTGGCAGTGCGCTGAAAGACCTGCTGGCGCCTTTGTCGGAAGACACCAGCCTGGTAATTCTGGATTGCCCGCCCACGTTATCCCGGCTTACCGAGCAGGTGCTGGATGTGGCTGACAAGGTGTATGTACCGGTGGTACCCACCTGGTTGTCCCTGAACAGCTGGGATCAGTTGAAAGACTTTGTAAAAGATAAAAAACTCGGTGTTAAGAAGCTGCGTCCGTTCTTTTCAATGGTGGATAGGCGTAAGAATCTGCATCGGGATGTGTTGGCAAGGGGAACGGAGCTGCTGACGAATCCGATGCCGGTCGCCGTTCCCTATGCCAGTGTGGTGGAACGAATGGGGGAGGAGGGGCAGCCTCTGGAACGATTGGCGCCTCGCAGTCCTGCAGCCGAGGAATACCGGAAAATATGGCAGGCGATTCAGGCCGATCTTGGTCTCAGCCGGAAACGAATGTTTCGCTAGTTTGTTCAGCCTTCAGGGAAGGTTGCTCACATGTACAACGTAGCTTTTACTAAGCCGATCATGCAGTAGCCGGCCGCGCAGAAACGCATTGACCAGCCAGATGCCTTTCCAGAGCAACGCGGTGGTCACAACGAATGTAAAAATGCGCCCCAGGCTGTGGCGTTTTGATAGCGGCATCAGTTCGCGATTGACCACTTTGAGCCCAAGCAGTTTTTTCCCGGGGGTGGCCTGCCAGCGTGACCCCTCGAAGAGCAGAGCCGCCAGTGGGTAAGTTGCCGGAGCTAAAATCCATAGAGGCAAGCCCGCTTTACCCGTAATGGCGGTTAACAGGAATTGGCCAATGGCCAGAGCAACTGCTATGGCAATCGTATCCAGTGCAAACGCCAAAGCCCGCATTCGGTAGCTCGCCACTGGGGTATCTTCAATCGGTGGTGGTGCCGCGGTGCTACGTCCGCCCCGGATAAACCGAAAGATTTTTTCGCCGGGAACGGGTTTGGCCGGATCAATATCCGTCTGTGGCGGCGGTTCGGTTTCAAGTGTGAGCTTTGTGTTTTCGAGGGACTCGGGCTTGTTGTCCGTGTTGTCGAAAAAAGGCTTGTTGTCTGGAGGAGGCTCATTGACCTGAAGTGGTTGCTGTCCCGCAGGCTGACCCGGGAATGGGTCAGCGTTTGGCGGTGGCGTGTTGCCAGAGTCATTCAGCGGTTGAAACAGTTTTGATGCCGCAGAGGGTTCTTCTGGCGTCTGTATCGGCTCTGACGGCGCCGGCTCACCAAACTTGGGAGCCGGGTGCTGGTTCTTTGGTTGTGCGCTGGCCAGAGCCTCTTTGTAGGCCTGATGCAGGCGCTGGAAGGCTTCAGGGTGTTCGTCGGGTCGGGTCTGTTTCAGAAGCCTGGCATAGGCTTTCTTGATGGCCCGGACATCGTCGGTAGATTCCAGCCCGAGCTCAGACCAGGGCCACATCAGAACCAGTGCTCGCTTTCCAGCTGATCCAGCATGTCTTTCATATAGGTCTGTGCTTCCTCTATCTCATGAGGAAGCTGCCGGTCCAGAGCGTAATGAAAGCGATCGAGCAATTTGCCAACAAACTCTCGCCGGTGGTCCAGACTCGATTCGTAGAGGCGTTCCGCCCTTGCCACGAGCATCCGGTTCTCTTCACCGTCCCGGGGATGGAACTTGAGCCCGGCGAGTTTAGCTCTGGCGGCCTCTTTTTCAGCGTCACTGAGAGCTCCCGGGGCACGTTCTATAACCAGTTGTTTGTTCACTCCGGTGGAGACCACTGTAACATCCACTTCCAGAATGCCGTTGGCATCGTAGCTGTAACGCACATCCACAGCTTCAACGCCTTTGGGGCCTTTTGGTACCCGGACCTTTATCTCACCCAGGAATATGTTCTTGTTTATGTTCGGGCTTTCGCCCTGGTAGACCTTAACACCCACCACCGACTGGTTGTGGCTTGCCGTATAGAGTCTTCGAACGATACTGATTGGAACCACGCAGTTGCGTTCAATGATCGGAAAGTAGCTGAGTTCATCGACATAGGGTTCATTGAAGGCAGCCGTACCCAATGTGAACGGGCAGACATCGGTCAGCACGATATCGTCCAGGGCTTCGTCCCGCATTACCAGTCCGGCCTGGATGGTGGCGCCCATGGCAACCACAGTATCCGGATCAATATGGCAGGAGGGCAGTCTGCCGAACATACGCCCGACCATGGCGCGGAAAGGAGCCAGCCGGGTTGACCCGCCCACCAGGATGACATCGTCTATGCTGGCTACGGGTATCTTTGCATCACGCAGTGTTCTTTCGATAGGTGCCTTGGCGCGTAGCAAAAGTGGGGTGCAGATTTCGATAAACCAGTCCTGGGTTACTTCGAATTCCACCGTTTTCTTCCCAAGCGTCAGTGTGAGCGTTTGGCCCGGCCCCAGCTTGCGTTTCGCACCCTCCATCTGGAGATACAGGTTCTGCAGATCAAGGGGTGGAATAGCTTCCTGGGACAGGCCGTTGCGCGCCAGCACATCCGCCACCATGACGTCGACAAAATCCTCGCCACCCAAGTGGTTATCACCGGCGCTGGCATGAACTTCCATAACACCGTCAAAATATTCGAGCAGGGAGACGTCGAAGGTGCCGCCACCAAAATCCAGAATCAGGAACATGCCTTCCTGCTTTTCATGCAGACCATAGGCAATCGCGGCGGCTGTGGGCTCGTTAATCAGGCGCTCCACCTTCAGGCCGGCAAGCTCTGCGGCTTGTCGGGTTGCCTGGCGTTGGTTGTCGCTGAAGTAGGCAGGAACACTGATGACGGCGCTGGATACCGGTTCTCCGAGAAAGGCCTCCGCGTCTTCTTTCAGAGACCTTAGAACCAGCGAAGACAGTTCCGTCGCGTTGAACCCCATGCGGCCAAGAAAAACGGTATGGTCCGTACCCATCAGTCGTTTGAACGTGGCCACGGTACGATCGCTGTGATTGATCAGACGTTGCCTGGCGCCCCGGCCGACAAGCAATTCGTTGTTGGTGTCAAGGCTGACCACGGAGGGTGTCAGGATTTCGCCAAGGCGATTGGGAATTAGTTTTACGCCGTCTTTCGTCCAGACGCCGCAGGCACTGTTGGTGGTGCCAAGGTCGATACCAATGGTTGTCATTGTACGTCCATGTTCCTTTATAGTGGGCTGCCGAATTCAAATCGGCAGGCTGTGCGCTCGCTGTATCCATCAGGCCGAGCGTGGCAAGGACTGGAAAATTATCGAATCTACAGGCGGATGACAACCTGTTACTGACATAACGGAGAACGGATGGGCACTCTGAATACTTTGCAAATCGACACCGGCGACAACCCGCAAACCACCATAATCTGGCTGCACGGTCTTGGCGCCAGCGGTCACGACTTCGAGCCGGTGGTTCCGGAGTTCCGGTTCTCGCGGGAGCAGCCCGTCCGTTTCATTTTTCCCCATGCACCGGAGCTGCCAGTTACCATCAATGGCGGAATGGTGATGCCTGCCTGGTACGACATTCTTGCCATGGACGTCGATCGTAAGGTTGATGCCGAACAGCTTCGCGCGTCCGCAGCCATGGTGGCAGAGCTGATCCGGGCCGAGCAGGAGCGGGGCGTTGCCAGTGAAAACATTATCCTGGGTGGATTCTCCCAGGGCGGTGCGGTGGCCTATGAACTGGCTCTCAGCTATCCGGAACGTCTTGGTGGCCTGTTTGCGCTGTCTACTTACTTTGCCACGGCTGATACCATTGAGCTGAGCGAAGCCAACCGCAAGTTGCCGGTATTTATCGGCCATGGTCGCTTCGACCCTATCGTGGCCGATACACTTGGCCAGGCGGCACTTCGGAAACTTCAGGATCTCGGGTACGAGCCGGAGTATCAAAGCTATGGAATGGAACATAGCCTGTGCCTTGAAGAGGTAAGAGACCTGGACGCTTTCCTGTCTCGTTTGACCTCGGGAGACCGCTAACTCGGACGGGGACTCATCTTCCCCGTTCTATTCGCTGGCGGACTGGTCGGAGCTGTCCGATTCCGAACGACCTCTGCATTTGGGCTGAAGCTCTTCCTCAAGCCAGCGGCGTACCTCGTTGCGGTCTCTGCGCCGGTTTAGCTGCTCGCTGTGAATGTTGTGCGGGAATATTTTGGGTCTGCCATCGTGGCGCAAAGTGAAGCTCCGGCGCACACCTACGGGGTAGGTGCTGGGGCCGTGAATCACGGCTGCCCGAAGTTCAAATCCTGTAATGTCCTCGAAAAGATAGTCGCTGTCTTCGTCCTCGCTGTTCTTGCCGAGAATCACATTCCGGAACGAGCCCAGAACCAGGTAGCCACCGGAAGGCACCGGGCCTTGCCGCAGAGCATGCTGTACGTTGGAGTCATCCGGTGCGACGCTCTCGTATTGCGTAACCGTCAGGGTTTTCTCTTGCCCAGCCCGGGTATGCACCACAACCTGTACACACTGAATATGCACCGTTTCCTGCCCCATGTTCACCAGCAAACACAGTGCATCCGGGTTCTCGTTCTGGGCATGGTGGATGACCAGATAGGGGCGGTTATTTCGTTTGTATTGCAGGAAAAACAGCTGAAAGTAGACGATCCAGACAACCGCCATTATGGCGCTGCTGATCGGGCTGACGTAGTCCATTGGGGTAGCCTCCGGTTCCTGTTTTCGGAACTAACATAGCAGCCAGCCGGTCCAGGGTTCAAAGACATGGATTGTGACAGTCTGCTGAACACGGAAACGGTCTTGAGGTGTGTCAACGCAGCGACACAAATCCTGCCTACACTGGCCGTGACGGATCGAAACCGGTCCCCTGCCTGAATGCCCGAAGAGGTTTTGCCATGAACTCACATCTGCTCGATATCGCACTTCCCGGAAACCCGAACCTGAAGCTTCAAGAAGTCGCTCCTGACAGTGATGATGAACGCATTACCCACGAGAAGAACACCTCCTTTGAAATGATTGCCGAAGATGGCCAGGTGGTCGGTTACGTTAAGACCTGGCATGAATCCGACGGCTATTCTGGCTATGTTCAGTTTGATTCCGAGGGAAATGTTCTGGACTGGAAGGTGCTCCGGGATCGTCAGTAAAACTGAACAATTACTGCAGAAGCTTGTGTTATCTATCGCCTGGCGCTGAGGCTAGACTGATCAAGACTACATAACGGCGTGAACCGGTATTGCTGTACGGTTTGCGTTGGTGGATCTGTTTATTCAGCAAAAGGAAACCTGCCATGTCCCTCAAGTTACAGACAATCATCTGCAGTACTCGCCCCGGCCGTGTAGGCCCCGCCATCGCTGAGTGGTTCAACGGTTTTGCCAACGAACAGGGTGCTTTTAACAGTGAGCTGGTGGATCTGGCGGATTTTAACTTGCCGGTTTATGACGAGCCCAATCACCCGCGTCAGCAGCAGTATCAGCACGAGCACACGAAAAACTGGTCGGAGAGTGTGTCCGGCGCAGACGCCTACGTGTTCGTGCTTCCGGAGTACAACTTCTGCCCGCCGCCTTCCTTCATCAACGCGATCAACTACGTGTACAACGAGTGGAATTATAAACCGTGTGCCTTTGTCAGCTATGGCGGCGTCTCTGGCGGGCTTAGGTCTGCCCAGATGGCAAAACAACTGGTGACCACCGTTAAAATGATGCCCATGGTGGAGGGCGTGATGGTGCAGATGCCCTGGGAACTTCTGGACGAAAATCGCAAGTTCCAGGCGGCCGAGCATCATACTGGATCGGCCTCGACCATGCTGACGGAGCTGGCCAAGTGGGCCGAGGGAATGAAGGCCATGCGCTAACTCACCGGGCGCTCTGATTTCCGATCATTATTTGCCACAATTCAAGCATAAAGCTTTCGGGATTCTACCTCCGTGGGTCGTTTATGGTGAACGCATACCTAACGAAAACGGAGGTGAACCATGAGCACAGTAGAGCTTATCGAACAGTGGCTGGAGAAGTGCGATCTGGCGCATCAGGCGCAGACACGCTATGACCGGGAACCGACCCCAACCAACTATTCCCGCTTGAAAAGAGCCCAGGAGGAACGTGGGGAGGTGGAGCGGAAGATGTCCCCTCTGCAGGCCCGGGTCGGCTAACAGTCTCTGGCGTCAGCGAGCTCCTAATCGATACCTCGAACCTCGCTGCCCGCTTCAAGTTGTTGTCGTTCATGATCGGAAGGCCCGCTGGGTTGATCAGTACCGGAATTGCGCGATTTGCGTGTGAAGCCCTTCGGCTAGTCTTGCCAGCTCCTCGCTGGCCGCCGATACCTGCTCCGTGGAGGCCGCAGACTGGTCTCCAATATCCCGGATCTGAGTCATATTCTTGTTCATGTCTTCGGCAACCGAAATCTGTTGATCAGCGGCGGTAGCGATCTGGCTGTTGTAACGGCGAATCTCTTCAACAGCTTCCGCAATGGCCTGAATGGCTGTGCCTCCCAGTTCTGCCCGTTCCAGTGTTTGCTTGGCTAATTGGTGCCCGCGCCCCATGTCTGATACGGCCGCTTCGGCGCTGGCGAGAAGGTTGCCGATCAAGGACTCGATTTCCACTGCAGACGTTTGGGTTCGCTTGGCAAGCGATCTTACTTCATCCGCCACTACGGCAAAGCCGCGCCCCTGGTCTCCGGCCCGGGCAGCCTCGATCGCAGCATTCAGCGCCAGAAGGTTGGTCTGCTCAGCAACTGCTTTGATAACGTCCAGCACCGTGCCGATATTGTCGGTTTCGGCTTTCAGGGTATTGAGTTGCTGCATGACCGAGGTGCTTTGCGAGTTCAGCTCGGATACGAAGCTGAGGGTCTCGTTGGTAGCCGCTGTACCACTTTCTGTCTTGTCGCTGCAGTGATTTGCGGACTGAAAGGCGGCTTCGGCACTTCGAGCAACTTCAGTGACCGTCGCGACCATCTGATTCAGCGCTGTGGCGACCTGATCTGTTTGCGACTTCTGCTCGGCGACTCCCATATTTGTCTGGTGGGTGACCGCAGAGAGTTCCTCTGACGCCGAAGCGATGCTGGCCGCACCCTGATTGATTTCCTGAATCAGTCCCCGGAGGTTGGTGACCATGATGCCAAACGCTGCCAACAGCTGGCCAAACTCATCGCCACGACTACTTCGGCTGTCCACGGTGAGGTCGCCCGATGCAACCTTGTTGGCAATACTCAGGGTTTCGCTGATCGGACGTGTTATTGATCGAGTGAGGGTCCATGCCACGATCGCCGCCACAAACATGGCCAGTGCGGTTATAGCGATGATTTCGATAACCGTCAGGTCATAACGCTCTTCCATCAGAATCCGCTCGCGCTCTTTCAGTTCCTCGGTCTTGCCAATGGCATTGTGAGCGGCTTTGTATAGTTGTTCTTCGAGGGACGACGTATCAGAAGCGCCTGCGGATAGGCTTGCCGTATAGGTGTTCAGGAGAGACTGATAGTCTTCGATATCGGCGCGTATCTGTTCAACCAGTTGCCGGTCGCTTGCGTTTTGGATCAGTGTCATCAATGTGGCCAGAGCGGCTTTGGTTTGCACCAGGTAGTCGGCGGCTCGATCAATGGATTCGGGGGTTTCGTGTATCCGATAGTTCTTCTCCTCCCGCTCAGCCTCCAGCAACGAGATTTCAGCTTGGTTGGCCTGTTTTAATATCGATACGCGATGGTTGTAGTCGTTGAGTGAGGTGATGCTGACGACCGCGACGATCAGGATGAGCAGCACCAGAATCGCAAAGCTGGAAGCCAGCTTCTTTCCCACCGCAAGGTTTCCCCAAAAAGCACGCATCGATTTTTCCTTTGGTAACCGCCTCCCTGCGAGTCATTTAATAGCCTATTGGAACGGTATACGGCATTTTCTCCTGAATTTTTAGTTGAGTTCGAAAAATATTTGTAAATTTAATTGTAAGAATGGCTAAGGATGGTGTTTGCGCCAGGACCCAGGACCGGCTGAATAATCGCCCGATTGTTAATAGGGCAGAGGGCGGACGCCAGCGACATGGTAGTCTGACCATTGGATATCAACGCCTATGGTCATTACCTGGGCAAATCTGTTTTCATGCGAGTTGGGGCGCTATTGGTGCAGGCACGTTGAGACAATTTATTCCGGATTTTGGTTTCGCGAATCCAAAGCAACGGACGTTAACGTTGCTGATGGTCTTCTTTTTATCGGTCTTGTTGTCGGCCTGCGCATTGCCAATCGCTGACCGATCGGAGTCCAGCGCCCTGGACCTGGATGAGGCCGCCGATACCCGGCTCGGACAGGCCATTGCGCCGCAGTTGGAGAGCTATCCTGGTAATAGTGGCATCCATACCTTGGCAAACCCTCGGGATGCCTTTGCTGCCCGCGTTCTGCTGGCGCGCGCCGCCGATCGAACTCTGGACGTTCAGTATTACATCTGGCATGGCGATATAACCGGAACACTGCTGTTGGAAGAGCTGCATACGGCGGCTGAGCGGGGAGTGCGGGTCCGGTTGCTGCTGGATGATAACGGCACCTCCGGGTTAGACGCCGAACTCGCTGCCTTGGCAAGTCATCCTTCCATTGAAGTACGACTCTTTAACCCGTTTGTGATCCGTAATCCCAAATGGTTGGGGTACCTGACGGACTTCTCGCGGGCTAACCGGCGCATGCACAACAAGTCATTCACGGCGGATAACCAGGCCACCATTGTCGGTGGCCGGAATATCGGCGATGAGTATTTTGGTGCCACCGCCGGCGTTCTTTTTGCGGATCTGGACGTGCTGGCCATTGGCCCGGTGGTGCCTGAGGTATCGAGTGATTTTGATCGCTATTGGGCCAGTGCCTCCGCGTATCCCGTTGAACAGCTGTTGCCCGCCGCTTCCGATGCGGATTTGCGCGAGCTGGAGCGTCGTGCGCTGAAGCTTGAGAACGACCAGGCGGCGACAGACTATGTGAAGGCAGTTTCCGAATCTGATTTTGTGCGTCAGTTGTTGTCTGGGGTACTGGAGTTCGACTGGGCCAGAACCCGAATGGTCAGTGATAGCCCCGCCAAAGGGCTTGGGAGATCTGAAAGGGAAGATCTGCTGGCGTATAAGCTTGGCGAGATTCTTGGAGAACCAGAATCCCGGGTCGCATTGATTTCCCCGTACTTCGTGCCAACCCGGGCGGGTGTTGATGCGTTTGCGGCTTTGGCGAACAAAGGTATTGAGGTAAGCATACTGACCAATTCTCTTGATGCCACCGACGTAGCCGCTGTTCATGCGGGTTATGCCAAACGTCGCAAGGCTCTGCTTAAGGCCGGTATCCATCTGTATGAGATGCGGCGGCTCTCGCCTGATGTTGAACGGAACCAGAGCGCCGGGCCCTTCGGTAGTTCGGGCTCCAGCCTGCATGCAAAGACCTTTGCCGTTGACGGCGAGAGACTGTTCGTTGGCTCCTTCAATTTCGATCCCCGCTCAATCAACCTGAACACCGAGCTGGGCTTTGTGATTGAGAGCCCGGCGCTTTCAGAAAAGATCCACGAGGCCTTTGAAGAAAGCATCCCGTTGCGGGCTTACGAAGTTCGACTAACCGAGAACGGTGAGCTTTATTGGGTAGAGCACGTTGATGGCGATGTCATCCGCCATGAGCAGGAACCCAATACAGGATTTTTGCAACGCACGGGGATTTTCCTGTTGTCGATACTGCCAATTGAGTGGCTGCTTTGAATAAGGAAAAGACAATGAACTCAGCTGTACATCTCGGCTTTGCGCTGTCTCTGTTGCTTGGCGGGACTGCTGTGGCCCAGGAAGCGACACCGCTGTCTGCGCCGGACTCCACTCCAGACGCTCTCGGCCTGATGCAAGGTTTTCCTCCGGCGCCCGACAAAACGATTCGCTTCACGGATCCGGACTATTTTGCCTTTCCTAAACTGCGCTGGACGGTCTGTCATTTCCGGGAGCTGATGCCGACGACGGTGGTACGTAATGGCAGCGAGGGTGTCAGTGAGCTTCCCGTAGACATCGACGCCGGTATAGACGGGGTCGAGTTCTTGCCCCTGGGAGGTAAGGCGCCGATGACCTGGCGCGACGCCTTTGACGCGAATTACACCGATGGCATCCTGGTTCTGCACCAGGGCAGGGTGGTTTATGAGCGTTACGATGGCTGCCTTGATGAGCACACTCTGCACGGCGCAATGTCCGTTACCAAAAGCCTGACGGGGCTTCTCGGCGAGGTGTTGATGGCCGAAGGCACGCTGGATGAAGCCGCTTTGGTGGGAGACATCATTCCCGAACTGGGGCGCAGTGCATTCGGTGATGCAACGGTTCGCCAGGTTCTGGATATGACCACCGCGCTGGACTACTCGGAAGACTACTCTGATCCTGATGCCGAAGTCTGGACCTATGCCAGGGCCGGGAGCCCGTATCTGGTGAGCGAACAACGTGAAGGGCCCCGAAGCTACTTCGATTACCTGAAAACGGTCAGAAAAGACGGAGAGCATGGTGAAGCGTTCGGCTACAAAACCATTAATTCAGATGTGGTGGGCTGGCTGATCGCAAGAACGACCGGGGTTTCGGTTGCCGACTACTTTTCCGAGCGTATCTGGTCAAAGATCGGGGCAGAGCGTGAAGCTTTCTATACGGTCGATTCCATAGGTACTCCATTTGCGGGTGGCGGATTCAACGCCACGTTGCGTGATATGGCGCGAATCGGTCTACTCGTGCTGAACGAGGGCAAGTGGGCCGGCGAGCAGATTATCCCGGCTCAGGCGATTGCCAGTATTCGCAATGGTGGCGACCGGGCGGTGTTTGCCAAAGCCGGATATGAACTTCTCGATGGCTGGAGCTATCGTGGCATGTGGTGGGTCAGCCACGACGACCACGGGGCGTTCGCGGCGCGCGGTGTGCATGGCCAAACGATCTGGATAGATCCTGCTGCCGATATGGTCATCGTCCGCTTTGCCTCCAACCCGGTTGCCGGCAATGCGGCGAATGATCCGACTTCCTTGCCGGCTTACCGGGCTGTGGCGGATTATCTGATGGCTCAACAGTTTGTTGGCTCTGGTACCAAACCTCTGCTGGATGACCTGTAGTTATTTCAGGAGCGGTCCCGAACCTTTTGCGAATTGGTTCAGAAATTTTCTAAGAGCAGGCTACTCATTCGTTCCGCAACTGGTGACCACAGAGCGAGAGTAGTCGCGTAGCACATCCAAACTAGGGTCATTGAACTCAGACCGGTAGGTTTCGTTGAAAAGGTTCGAGAGATCTTTGTACGAATTATTCTTCGTTCCGTCAGAAAGGGCGATGTGCTCGAATATTTCGGTCATGGTATTTCTAAGGCACTCAGCTTCTGGCTGGGTCGACTCGCGACAGTATTGAGTCAACTCCTGGCGGGCGCCGTTGCGGTCGCTACCATTAGCAATTGCTAGAAATCGAAGGACGCTAATATATCGGGAGATAATAAGTTCTGGATCGTCGGCTGACGCTGGTTTCATCGCACTCAACACGGCATTGGCTTCGTCAAAGTCGTCAACGTTGCCGGTATCAGCACCCCGTAGAATTAGAAACCGCGCCACATTGTTGCCTACCACGTAGTCGTGTTCGTCACCGATCTGACGCACGACGGCGATCGCAGCATCGGCGCCCGACGTGTTGTATTGATACTCTGCCGTGCAAAGAAGTTCGCTTCGGGCATTGTTATCACAGGCGGTGAGAGCGGTCAGAAGGGAAAGTAAGCCGAGTATTTTCCAGTATGGCATGAAGAATTCCGTTTCCAGTGTTGTTGCGAGGCGCCCTTTAGCTGACGGACTGTACACGTGCAGCGCGGAGTTCCTACGTGCGGTGCAAGACACGGTCAATGCTGTATGAGAGTGGCGAGTGGTCCAGAAACAACAAAGCCCGCACAAGGCGGGCTAAGTCATTGAATTCATGGTGCCCGGAGGCGGCACTCTCACCTCAGTAATGACGAGGTTTCCGGAGCAATTGTCGTGATTTTGTCGTGACTTTGGAGCGACTGGTTTCATGCTTCTCGGATCTGGGGGCGGAACAGCTGCTTTTTGAAACAGCCAGTTGGTGCGTTAATTGACACATAGCTTCCACCTAGATTGCCAAATGCTCTCGCTACATAGCATTCTTCTCGGCCCGATCGCGGAATTTGATCCAAGTGTCATCAAAATTGCGAGCATCTGTTTTCAGTGTCACCTTTGTTGGTGACCTCATGATAGCAAACTGTACGCTATGAGAGGGCTGGTTGAAGGTAAAAAGGTATGCGCTAGCGAGCGTGTCGCTATTTACGCCCGGCCGAAACCGAACCGAATATGACCTGCACCTGTTTTCACTTCAACTGGGGCGTCATCTCGGTTTAGCTTTAGCTGCAGGCGCCGCTCCTCTGGCCGTGTGTATACATTGATAGCGAGGTGCAGAAGGGTAAATGTACTCGCCATGATGACGATCAATGCAAATGCGAGTGCTCGAATTTAAACAAAAGCGAACATTCACACCCCGCAACTTGAAGGTGAGCAACGTGCCGCCCGCTGCAAGACGTCTAGTTCCGTTGGAAGGCAGGAAATAGTGCTCATTGTTGGTAACGATTTCTTTCAGAATTGTAATGCGAATTATTATCAGTATTATACGCATGCATAAGTATACCCACTGCTGGAGATCCCAATGCCAACACCCGGTCAATCATCTTCGCCAAATCGGCGTCTTCGCGTGAGCCTGTCCGCTGGCTCAACCTTTCTTTCGTTTTCTTTTCTTGCAACGGTTGCCTCCCCCGCGATAGTACAAGCGCAAGAACAAACACCCGGTCTGTTACCCGGCCTTGAGGTTACTGCTGATTGGCTGGGACCGCCGACGGAGGAATCCGAAAGAACTTACTCGGGTGCCCGCACGGTGGTGGAGGAAGAGGAGTTTCAGGAGACCGGCGCTCTGAACCTGGAGGACGCCCTGCGCCCGGTACCCGGTGTTACAGTGCTTGATGAAACCGGCACGGGCATTCTTCCCAATATCGGCGTGCGTGGTCTGAATCCGCTGCGCAGTGAACGGCTTCAGATTCTGCTGGACGGTTACCCGATTGCCATCGGGCCCTACAGCAACGTCGGCGTGTCGCTCTTCCCCGTTACCCTTCCGAGCCTGGAAGTCGTGGATATTGTCCGGGGCGGCGCCTCGGTTCATTACGGGCCTAACAACGTGGGTGGCGTGGTGAACTTCGTTACCAAGCCGATTCCGGCGGAAACCTCCCAGACCCTTCGTGAGCGGGTAACCATTGCGGAGGAGACCGGCAACGTCTTTACCGACACCTATTACCGGGTCGGTGGCCGGGCCACTGACAAGCTCGACCTGCAGTTCCAGGCTAATGTCCAGCGCGGCGACGGCTTTCGTGACCACTCCGATACCGAAGTGGATAACCTGATCCTGGATGCCCGTTATTACCTGAACGACCAGCATGAACTGGCGTCGCAGCTGCAGTACTACCGTGTCGATGCCGAACTGCCCGGCGCCCTGACGCCACAAGCCTATGAGCAGGATCGCACCCAGAGCCAGCGTCCCTACGACGGCTACGAAGCGGACATGAGCCGCGCCACCTTCACCTGGACCTACACGCCGACCGACAATATGGAATTCCAGTGGCGCAATTTCGTGCACGATGCCGACCGCACCTTCTTCTTCGGCCAGAACCTCAGCGGCACTGGCCACTGGGCGGACCCGGGGCTGGATTCGACTCACGTCGCGGATTCACCACGTTTGTTCACGGCACTGGGCACTGAGCCCCGGCTCGCGATTCGCCATGGCCGCCATGACATCACCCTGGGCGCGCGATTTGTCAGCGAGGATGTGGAGTTCGACGTCAATCGCCTGGAGTTGTCCTCCGGTAACCGTTCCGTGGCACGTGACTGGCACCTGGACACCCGGGCCATGGCCTTCTACGTCAGCGATACCGTGTCCTTCCTGGATGATCGCCTGACGGTAACGCCGGGCCTGCGTTATGAAGACGTTGATATGGATTTCCGCGACAACCTCAGTGGCAACACCGAGGAAAACAACGCGGAGGAGCTGCTGCCGGGCCTGACCGTCGGCTACCAGGCGTCTGATGACCTGTTTGTCTTTGCCAACAGTCAGCGTTCCCTGGTGCCAGTCCAGATTGCCCAGACCACCCGTGAAGGTGCAGTGGCCAATGAAACCGCCTGGAACCATGAGCTGGGCGCACGCCTGCAGGTCACACCGGACCTGTTCTCATCCGCCACCCTGTTCCGTATCGATTATGAAGACCAGATCCAGTTCAATCGCTCAACCAGCCGCTTCGAGAACCTGGGCGAAACCCGCCACCAGGGCATCGAACTGGCAAACCGCTGGAATGTGAACAGCCAGTGGGAACTGGGCCTGGGTTACACCTTCCTGGACACCGAACAGCTGTCCGGCGATAACAAAGGCAACGAGCTTCCCAACGCGCCCACCCATAAGGTCAGCGCCGATGCGGTATATAGCTACCAGGCCTGGGACGCCAGCGTGAACTGGGTGTACGTGAGCGAAAGCTACAGCGATGCCGACAACACCGAAGAAGAAACCAGCAATGGCAGCGCCGGTGAATTGCCGGATTACCACCTGGTGACTGCCCGGGTCGGGCGCGACTTCGCGGTGGGCGGTGATCGTGTGCTGAACCTTGGCCTGGCGGTCAACAACCTGCTGGATGAGGATTACTACTTCCGGGGCGTGGACGTCAGCCCGGTCGGCCGGGTACCTCAGCCGGGCCGAAGCTTCATCCTCGAGGCCCAGCTGGACTTCTGATGGCCTCACTACCGAAACGGATTGCAACGAGCCTGCTGGTTGTCCTGCTTTCGCCTGTATCGGGCTGGGCGGACAACCACAGCATCCGGCTGACGGATGACCGCGGGGAAACCCTGCGGTTGCCCGCTGCGGCAACCCGGCCCGCGGCGATTTCGACTTTCGGCGCGGATGTCGCACTGGCGCTGGGAACAGCGCCGGTCGCGGTCACCGACTACGGACTCCAGGGGGTGCCTGACTACCTGGCGTCACAGTTAAGCGGTGTGCGGGGTCTCGGACCGCGACACCAGCCCAACCTGGAAGTGCTGTCGTCGGTCCGCCCAGATCTCGTAATCGCCATCCGCCGCTATACCGAGAAGGACGGTGATCAGATCGAAGCCATCGCGCCGCTCCTGGCCCTGGACCTGATAACGGTCGAGGACAGCCTGCGGGCGGTGGAGCTGGCAGGCCAGGCGCTGGGTAAGCCGGCCAAAGCGGAGGCACTCAACGATCGATTCCTCGAACACGTTCAATCGCTCGCGCAGCGCAATCACGGCAAGCCCATGGGGACCGTGGCACTGCTGACCAGCGGCAGTGAAACGCCCTTTGTCTACTACGACCACTTTCTGCCCACCGCGCTGCTGGAACGCCTGGGCTTCGACAATGTTGGTGGCAAGCCACCCAATCCCGAGAGCGGCATTCCCCTGGGCTACCGGATCAGCCTTGAGGCCCTGCTGAAACTCAATCCAGACACCATTCTCCTGTTACCCACCAGTCGTCAGCGGGCGTTCACAATGAATCCAATCTGGCCCTATCTCAAGGCCGTAAGCACCGGCCAGGTCTACGAAATGCCGCACTACTGGAAAGAGGGCGCCGGACCCATCGCCCGGGAGCGCATCCTTGATGACATTCAGCGTCTGTTGCTGGCCCCGGACTCCGGCACATGATCGGTAGCGCTTCGACAGCACGCCCCTCCACGCTCTATGTGGCAACACTGCTGTTTCTGGTTCTGCTGTTTCTCGTTGGTCTGATGGCCGGTTCCCAGTGGGTGTCGCCGCTCCAGCTGCTGTCAGCCATTGATGGCACCAGCGGCCTGCTGACGCGCATTACCGTGCTGGAGTTGCGACTGCCCCGCAACCTGCTCGGCATTCTTGGTGGTGCCGCGCTTGGGGTTGCCGGGGCCGTCATGCAAGGCGTTACCCGGAACCCCCTGGCATCCCCCGGCCTGACCGGTGTGATTGCGTCCGCCGCCCTGGCGGTGGTGTCACTTCGAACCCTGAGCTCCCCGGGCGCAATGTGGCTGCCTTTGATGGCGCTGGGCGGGGGCCTGCTCGGGGGTGCTCTGACCTTCGCCATCGCCGGTCGAAGAAGGCTCCAGCCGGAGCGCGTGGTACTCGCCGGCATCGCCGTGACCTCGCTGGCAACGGCACTGACCACCGGCCTTCTGCTGGTATCCGGGGCGGAGGCGGCAGAACTCTACTATTGGCTGGCGGGCAGCCTGATGGGACGGGGCTGGCTCCAGCTCCAGATGGTGCTGCCCTGGCTGCTACTGCCACTCGGTGCCCTGCTGGTCATGCAGCGCCCCTTTCATGTGTTGCAGTTGGACGACGACCTGGCGCTGGCCATGGGCCTGGCCGTCGGACGCTGGCGCCTGACTTTCCTGTTACTGGCATTGCTGCTGGCTGCCGCGCTGGTCGCCTTCACCGGTCCGATCGTGTTTATTGGCCTGGTGGCGCCACACATCGCCCGGCGGCTCACGGGCGATCAGATTCAGCACTGGCTACCGTTGAGCGCTCTGTTTGGAGGACTGTTGCTGCTGGCTGCCGATATCCTGGCAAGGCAACTGGCCTTCCCCCAGGAATTACCCGTCGGTATGCTGACCGCCCTGATCGGAGCCCCATGGCTGATCTACCTGCTCAATTCGCGAGCCTCAACCCGGAGCGCATAACGTGACCAATCCGGCGACGACACCAACCCGCGCAAACCGGCCTCCCGGTGCCAGTCCTGTCGCCAGGCTGTTTCTGGCCGGCGGGCTCAGCCTGGTTGTTGTCATCGTCGCGGGCGTCCAGCTGGGGGCGGTGGACCTTAGCTGGTCCCAGGTGTGGGCGGGGCTCACCGGAGACAGCTCACAACACGTACAGAGAGTCGTCTTCGAACTGCGGCTACCCCGCACCCTGACCGGCGCCCTTATCGGTATTCACTTTGCCCTGTCGGGGTGGCTGTTGCAGTTGCTCAGCCGCAACCCCCTCGCCGAAGCCGGTATTCTCGGCATCTCCGCCGGCGCAAGCCTGGTGGCCGTTATCGCCTTCATCGTCGGTGACTGGCTGGTGTCCAGTGAGAATCCGTACAGCAATACCTCCTTTGCCCTGCAATACCTGCCGCTGTTTGCGATGGCAGGCGGACTGGTGACGGCGCTTGCGGTGTATTGCCTGGGCATGCGCCATGGCCAGCTGTCGCCGGTGAAAATGACGCTGACCGGCGCGGTCATCGCCGGTATGCTGCACGGGCTGACCACCGGCGCACTGGCGTTCTGGGGCCACGCCCATACCGAGCTGGTGGCCCAGTGGCTGGCCGGCTCGCTGTACGGTAGCGAATGGCAACACCTGCACACGTTGCTGCCATGGACTCTCGTTGGGCTGATCGGTGTGGTTCTGCTCATGCGCCCACTGAATGTGATGCAACTCGACGACCAACACTCACGCACCCTGGGCCTGGGTCTCAACCGATGGCGTTTCTTTGCCCTGCTGATCGCCACCCTGTTGGCGGCCAGCGCGGTCGGCGTGGTCGGGCCCGTTGGCTTCATTGGCCTGCTTATCCCCCACATCAGCCGCCGGCTGGCCGGCGCTAACCTTCCGGTCCAGTTGGTGTTGTGTGTACTATTGGGTGCGGTGCTGGCAGTACTGGCGGATTTACTGGGCCGAACGCTGTTCACACCCTATGAAGTGCCCGTGGGCGTCGTTTCCGCCGTCCTTGGTGTACCCTTCTTTTTGTATCTATTATCGCGTCAACCCTGAAGGCGGACCCCTTCTCCATGTTACGAACCGAGTCTCTCTCGCTGGCTTATGGCGACAAAACGGTTGTAGACAACGTCTCGCTGATTATTCCCGAGGGTGGCATTACCTGCCTGCTGGGCCCCAATGGCTCGGGCAAAAGTACCTTGCTGAAAAGTTTCGCCGGCCTGTTGCCCCCGCGGTCCGGTCAGGTTTACCTGGACGATCAGCCAGTTGACCAATGGCACCGGGGCAAACTGGCCCTGAGGCTCGCCATGCTGCCCCAGAAGCCGATTGTGCCCGATGGTATCCGGGTTCGGGACTTGATTGCGCTGGGTCGCTTCCCCCACCGTAAATGGTGGCAGAGGAATCTCACCACTGACGACAATGTAACCCTCGACGCTATGGCAATGACCGGGGTATCAGACCTTGCGGAACGACCGGTGGAATCGCTCTCCGGAGGGCAGCAGCAGCGGGTCTGGATTGCCATGGCACTGGCGCAGGAGACTGATATCCTGTTGCTAGACGAGCCAACCACGTTTCTGGATTGGGGCTACCAGTTGGAAGTATTGGAGCTCCTGTCTACGTTAAACCAGCAACAAGGACTGACCGTGGTCATGTCACTTCATGACCTCAACCAGGCCGCGCAATTTGCGGACCGGATTGCGGTGCTGGCTGACGGCCAACTCGACACCATCGGTAGCCCTGCGGAAGTTATTACTGAATCCCTCGTCAACCGGGTATTTCGGGTGCATACAAGCATTACTACGGGGCAGGAAGGTCGTCCGTTTTGCACCGGATTTGCAGAATCGGCTCAAAGCTGGTCCAAGCAACGTCCTCGCTGTGTCGCTACCTCTTAATTCAGAACTCGTAGCCAGCACTCGGGTTCTATCCCGTTACTGCAGATACTTATAACGAAAGAGGCTGAATTTCGGCAGGGGAAGTTTGGTCTATCGGTCAGAACGTAGGCTTGGCGCCCCTGGTCTGCCAGTTCCCCTTGCAGGCAGAAAACTCTATAACGAGTCATGATTTTCGGTACCTATCCTCTAAAGGGGGCCGAATCATGACACTTTCCACCAGTCATTTACCCTGGAACAAGGGAAAACTAGTCGGAAAAAAGTTTCCACTAAAACTCGAACAGACCTGGGCAATCCGCATTCGGTTAGAAATCGCAGAGAATGTCCGAGAACTGGCGATGGTCAACATGGCGATCGACTGCAAACTGCGTTCTTTCGACATGGTTAGGTTATTGGTTCGGGATATTTCCAGAAATGGAGAGGTTCTGGACCGGGCGCAAGTGATTCAGCAGAAAACCAGTCAGCCCGTCAGGTTTGAGATAACAAAAAAGACACGTGAGTCGGTTTAGTCGTGGATCAAACATCGCGGACTCTCTGGTGAGGTAGTGGTTCTCAAAGGAAGCCGGTGATCCTACTTGGGATTATGCCGAGCATCTTAGGCGCCTAAACAAAAGCGAACAATCGAGTCAGGGCTTTCCTCCGGAGCCTCCAAACTAATCACAACCATTTCGTACAGTATGATTGGCGGAGCCTCTTCTGTTCATGAAACCTGCTCATATGCAGTACTTGAGTATGAAGCCATGGACCGTTCCCTGTAGTTTGGCTGTAGGAAGCTCACCCAAGCCTTCCGAGAACCGGAAACGTCGACAACATCCACGACGCAAA
>CETO01017155.1_pt1 | contig 30712 bp, 21 predicted proteins | sample 531351 | NCBI WGS metagenome assembly CETO01 (sample SAMEA2622678, study PRJEB7988) | marine metagenome | isolation source: saline water (ENVO:00002010), including | reverse complement strand
TCGTCTTGTTCTTTTGCTAAATTTCTTTCATCTAATCCATCCTGGATAGCTGCACCTATGTGCTCTAATATTTTTGAGATAGATTTTGATGCGTCATCATTAGCAGGAATGACATAATCTATACCCCTAGGGTCAGAGTTTGTATCAACCATTGCAAAAATTGGTATATTAAGCTTTTGTGCTTCTTTAACGGCAATTTTTTCTCTTAAAATATCAACTATGAAAATGGCACCTGGTAATCTGGTCATATTTGAAATTGAGCCAAGATTTTTTTCTAGTTTTTCTCTAGATCTCCCAATTTGAAGCTTCTCTCTTTTTGAAAGAGAGTTAAAGGTTCCATCTTGTTTCATTCTGTCAATCGATGACATTTTTTTTACAGCTTTTCTAATTGTTACAAAATTTGTTAACATTCCACCAGGCCATCTTTCTGTTATATATGGCATATTGATCTTTTTGGAGGATTCTGAAACAATATCTTTAGCTTGCTTTTTAGTGGCAACAAACAAGATTTTTCTTCCAGATGCTGCAATTTTTTTTAATGCATTTGAAGCTTCATCTAATTTTGCTACTGTTTTGTATAGGTTTATGATATGAATCCCATTTCTCTCCATGTAGATATAAGGAGACATGTTAGGATTCCATTTTCTTGTGAGGTGACCAAAGTGAACACCTGCTTTAATTAACTCTGAAACTTGTTTTTTTTCCATTTTTTTAGTTTACGTTCTTAAATTCTTAGCAATGCTTAAGTGGTTTAAAATTAAATTTAAGCCTTAAGCATTTAGATGCTAAACTAATTTTTATCTCTTTGAGAATTGGAACTTCTTTCTAGCTTTCTTCTGACCAAATTTCTTTCTTTCAACCATTCTTGGATCTCTTGTCAATAAACCAAAGGGTTTAAGAAGCCCACGATTTTTTTCATCAACTTCACATAAGGCTCTTGAAATTGCCAGACGAATAGCCTCAACTTGTCCTGTCATACCTCCACCATAAACATTAACAGTCATATCAAACTTATTTATAACATCACAAATATTAAAAGGTTGATTAATTTTAAATTGATGCGCAGAGGTTGGAAAATATTCTTTCCAGTCTTTTGTGTTTATTGAAAAGTTACCTTTTCCTTTCTTTAAGTAAATTCTAGCAACAGAAGTTTTTCTCCTACCAATTTTGTGTATAACTGTATCCATTAATTGACCTTATTTAAATCTATTTTGGAAGGTTTTTGAGCCTCAAACTTGTGAACAGAATCAGTGAACACATGTAAATTTCTAAAGAGGTTTGCACCAAGCTTATTCTTAGGAAGCATACCCTTCACTGATTTTTCAATAATAGAATTTGGATTTTTTTCAAACTGCTCCAAAGCATTTAAGGACCTTTGCCCACCTGGGTAACCAGTATATCTAATATACTTCTTTTGTTCCCATTTGTTGCCAGTGAGATTGATTTTACTTGAGTTAATAACAATTACATTATCTCCACAATCAACGTGTGGAGTAAAATTGGGCTTGTGTTTACCTCTAAGTAAAATAGCAACTTTCGATGCTAATCTTCCCAAAGTTTGGCCATCGGCGTCTATTAAAACCCAGTTTTTGTTAACTGTGTTTTTATTTGCTGAAATTGTTTTAAAACTTGATGTATCCAAAATTCTATTTATTATCTGTCTCTTTCTCTAAAGAGCATGCAAATCTACAATTATATATTTTATTACCAAATAGTTAAAGAAATTTTTTTTCTTGAAGGGGTTTCCCAGAAAATTAGTGTGCTTCGAGCCAGTTTATACCATAATTCAAGTCTACAGTCAGAGGAACACTTATTTTATACGCTTGTTCCATCTGATTTTTAGTTAATTCGATAATTTCGTTAAGCTCTGGCTTGAATACGTCAAAAACCAATTCATCGTGTACTTGTAATAACATTTTGCTTTTCAGGTTTTTACTGCTTAATTCTTTTTGAATATTTATCATTGCTATCTTAATTATATCTGCAGCACTACCCTGTATGGGTGCATTAATGGCATTCCTTTCAGCAGCACTTCTTACTACGCTATTTTGTGAATTTATGTTTTTGAGATACCTCCTTCTCCCTAAAATCGTTTCAACAAATCCGTTGCTTCTTGCAAAGGAGATTTGATCATTCATATACTTCTTTAGCATTGGATATTTTTCAAAATATCTATCAATCAGTTCTTTGGATTCTTTCCTATTTAGCTCGGTCTGATTACTTAGTCCAAATGCTGAAACTCCGTATATGATACCAAAATTTACAACTTTTGCATTTGAACGTTGTTCTTTGGTAACTTTACTAATTGGTACATTGAAAACAGCTGCTGCTGTTGAAGAATGAATGTCCTCTTTATTTTTAAATGCAGTTATCATATTCTGCTCATCACTCAGAGATGCTATAATTCTTAGTTCAATTTGCGAATAATCAGCAGCCATTAAAAAATAATCTTTATTCTTAGCAATAAATGCTTTTCTGATTTCTTTTCCCCTTGGGGTTCGAATTGGAATATTTTGAAGATTGGGATTTATACTACTAAGTCGCCCTGTTGAAGCAACCGTTTGAACATATTCAGTGTGAATTCTATTTGTTGTTTTATGTAATTGTTTAGGAAGTGAATCAATATATGTATTAAGTAATTTGGAAATGCTCCTAAAATCCAAAACTAATTTGACTACTTCATTTTTTGTTGCCAATTCTGTTAAAACTTCTTCAGATGTTGAGTATTGACCAGTTTTTGTTTTCTTTGGCTTACTGCTAATTTTCATTTTATCAAATAAAATTTCACCTAGTTGTTTAGGTGATGAAATATTAAATTCCTCACCGGAAATTTCAAAGATTTTTTTTGTTATTTTTTCTAATTCACCCGTTGTCTTCTGTGATAATTGCTTTAAAAATTTCACATCTAAATTTATACCCTCAATTTCCATCTCAGCTAGAGTTTTTAGCAGAGGAATTTCAATTTCATTATAAAGTTTTAGTTGTTTGTATGTTTCTAAATCCTTTTTCAAAAGGGGTTTTAATCTAAATGCAAGAGTTGAAATCTCATAATTAAATAATTCTTTGAGTTTCTTTCTCACGGAAATGTTTAGATAATTGTTAGAAATGCTTATCAAATCGTGACTTATATCTGGATTAATTAGATAGTGAGCAAGTTTAATATCAAAAATATTTCCTAAGATTTTAATATTTTTTTTACCTAATATTTTGATGTCATTTTTTAAATCATTTGAAATCTTAGAAATACTTTTATTCTCAAAAAATGTTTTAAGAATTAAATCAAATTTTTTAAAATCGTTTCTAACAACATAGGATATGTTGTTATGCCAACTAAATGAAACTGACTTCAAGATTGTATCTGAATTTTGAACTTCATCAGTTGACAAATTATAGCTAACCTCTTTTTGTTTTTCTAATTTTCCAAAAAATAGTTTTAAAGACATTTCAGATTCTACAAATTGGTGGATTACATCTATTTCATATTTTGTTTCATTATTATTTACTGCCTCAAACAGATTAAACTGACCAAAGCCAGGATTATAATTAGTCTTATCGTCTGAAATTTTTTCCTTTAAGTCTTTTTCAGTATTAGTTTTATTATTTACAAAAATTGTTTCCAATGAATTAGTTAGTCTTCTAAATTCTAAATCCTCAAATATTTTCTTAGTTTTTTCTAGTTTATTTACTTTTAGTTTAAAATCATCAACTTCAAACTCAATTGGAACATCAGTGATTATTGTTGCTAATTTTTTTGAAAGAATACCTAGTTCCTTGTTTTGTTCAATCTTCTCTTTTATTTTCCCTTTTAATTCGGATGTATTTTCTAGTAACCCTTCAATTGATCCAAATTGTTTTATAAATTTTTTGGCAGTTTTATCACCTACACCAGGCAGTCCAGGTATATTATCAACTGAATCCCCTTTCATAGCTAAAAAGTCAATAACCTGAGAAATGTTTGAAATTTCAAATTTTTCTAGTACTTCTTTAACACCCCAGGTTTCATATCCTCCACCAAAAACTGGACGATACATAAATATCGATTCATCTACAAGTTGTGCAAAATCTTTATCAGGAGTTACCATATAGGTATCAAAATTTTTTGAGCTTACTTTTTTTGCAATTGTCCCTATAATATCATCAGCCTCATAGCCGTCTTTCACAAGAATTGGTATATTCAGAGATTTTAAGATATCTTCGATTATCGGTACTGATATCTTTATTGTTTCGGGCGTCTCGTCTCTGTTAGCTTTGTATTGATCAAATATTTTGATTCTATCTTGACTTCCACCCTTATCAAAACAAACTGCTAAGTAATCTGGACTCTCTCTTTTGATAACATCAAAAAGAGAATTTGTAAAGCCCAATATTGCTGAAGTATCAACACCTTTTGAATTGATTCTCGGATTCTTAATAAATGCATAATATCCTCTGAATATTAATGCATAAGCGTCAATGAGAAAAATTCGTTCTTTTTTTTTCATTTATCCCTGTTTGTGAAAGTAGGGGGAATCAATATTAAAGTTTCCAGTTTTATCGTATTTAGTCATACTAAATCCACGTTGAATTGCATGTGATCCGGTTTCACCTTTTTTATTTAAAGCGATGTACCCAACTTGAAAATTTTTATAATCACTTCCTGGTTTTTTTATAATTCTTTCTATTGCAGTTTTACAAGCTTCATCAGGGGAATATCCTTGTCTCATAAGCTCAACTACCAAAAAACTACCTATGGTTTTCATTACTTCTTCCCCTAATCCAGTAGCCACTGCACCACCGATTTCGTTGTCAATAAATAATCCTGAACCAATAATGGGAGAATCACCAACTCTTCCTTGCATTTTATAAGCCAATCCACTTGTTGTACAACCACCACTAATATTTTTATTTTTATCAATTGCTAACATTCCGATTGTATCATGATTTTCAATGTTTATTATGGGTTTATATTCCTCACTTTCTTTCCATTTTATCCAGTCGTTTTTGGATTTTTCTGTAAGTAGATTTTCTTGTTGAAAACCCATTGACAAGGCAAACTTTTTTGCTCCATCGCCCGCGAGCATTACGTGTGGGGTCTTCTCCATGACTAGTCTAGCAACAGAGATGGCATGCTTTATATCTTTAAGATAAACAACAGAGCCACAATTACCTTGATGATCCATAATACAAGCATCAAGTGTAACATTTCCCTCCCTGTCAGGAAGTCCGCCAATACCTACTGATTGCCCATTTTTATTTGCTTCCTCAACCATGCATCCTAGTTCTACAGCATCAAGTGAACTCCCATTTTTCGAAATGACCTTCCATGCCTTTTTAGTTGCATTTTTTACATCCCAAGTAGCTATAACAATTGGATCTACATCTTTTTGATTTGATGAAGAAAAAGTTTTATCAATATTTAGTCCGATTCCAAGAGAAGCAACACCAGTATTTTTAATAAAACTTCTTCTATTCATTCTAAATCAATTTTTGTTTAGACAAAATTTGCCTAGTTGTTATAGAGTATACTAAGAGGAAAATAAAGCAAATTACAGCTACCCAGTAAGACGTAATTATCCCAAAAATATCTGCAAGTTTTCCCTGAAGTGGAGGTATAATTGCACCTCCAAGAATCATCATTACTAAAAACGAGGAACCTTGAGAAGTATATTTACCCAGACCTGTTATACTCAAAGAGAATATACATGGCCACATAATTGAACAAAATAATCCGCCAGTTAAAAATGCAAACAGAGCAATTTCACCTGAACCAAAAATTCCTACAAGCATAGCAACAACACCAAGAAGACTAAATATTGCCATAATTTTGAGTGCATTATCTTTTGCTAAATAAAAACCAAAAATTTGTATTACAATTAAGAGAGAAAATATTCCTATCTCAGACACTGTAAGCGGATTACTGAATGCATTAACGGCTATAACAACTCCAAAAGCAATGAATGGTGTTATAAATAATAATATCTTTTTTAAGGATTCAGAAATATCAAAAGCTCCAATTGATCCAGTCCATCTACCTATCATTAATCCACCCCAGTACAATGCAATATATTTTGCGCTTTGAGCTTCATCAAGAACCGGAAGTCCAATAGCATTAAGTCCTTCACCAACATCAGCCTTTAGCAGTTCCCCAAGATTACTTTGTATAGTTACTTCTACTCCAACATAAGTGAAAATTGCAAGCATACCCCAAGCTAGTTGAGGATATTTTAAGGCTCCCCAACCTTCAGAATTTTTATTTGCTGATGAATTTGCCCTAAATACCAGTGCAAAAACAGATAAAAGACAAACAATTGTTAATATTAACCTGGTTATTTCTAAATCTTCAATCGGACTATTTTCAAATGCTGGTGTGTATGAATAAAAAATCCAACCAAAGCATAATGCCATTATAACAGTCATTATAACCAGCATTGTTTTAGCTTTTGAGGCAGATTCAAAGGGTTCATCATTTTTTGCATCGGGGAGATTTTTTGAAATATAGAAGAACCCAGCAACTAATAAAAATGCAACAGCAACAGCAATATATAAACCTTGTACTGAGCTCAATTCAATAACATCCCAGTTTACTTCTGAGGCCGATCCAAATAAAACAAAAGCAATCAAAATTGGTCCGATAGCAGTTCCAAAAGAATTAACGCCACCTGCTAAATTAAGTCTGTTAGATCCTGTAGAGGGATCTCCTAGTGATACAGCAAATGGATTTGCAGCTGTTTGCTGAAGTGAGAATCCTAATCCAATTATAAATAATGCAATTAGTACATAATAAAATACCTGGGTATCACCTTGCTCAGCACCGTTTACAGAAGGATACATAATCAAGGCTCCAAAAATTGAAATAATTAATCCATAAATAATTCCTTTTTTGTACCCCCAATTATTAAGAATATCCTTTTTTGAATAGCTGGACCAAATAAATAATATCAAAGCACCGATAAAATAGGCACCGTAAAAAGCAAACTCGACAAGCTGTGCTTGAAATTGATCAATTTGGAAGTATGTTTTGCAGAAGGGGATAAAAACACCATTAGATGCTCCAAAAAATCCCCAAAAGAAAAAAACCGTTATCAGCGTAAATAGCGCAGAATTATTTTGATTTTTCATGATTTGAAATGGTTAGTTTATATTTTCTAAAATAAATAAAATAGATGAATTTTCTTAGTTTACAGAAACAAATCTAAGTGGTCATTAAATTCTTTCATTCTTATTTCAAGAAATTTGCCATCTTCAAAATTTATCATCACATCAACTAAAGATCTGTACCTTTCGATATCAGTGTATATTTCTTCAGCATATCGGTTTTTATTTGAATTACTTAATGTGCTATAATAAAATAGTTTTTCTTGATATTTAGTAGCAATTTCATCAAAAAGGTTTCTGGCTTTTTCAACTTTGCCAATTCTATAATAAGAATTAATAAATGGCTCTAGAAGAGTGTAATACCCAAATTTATCTATTGGAAATTTTTGCATGCACAAGTCAATTACTCTTTCTGACTCAATTATTTTATTTTCAATAATCAATTGATTTACAAGTCTTGAAATATTACTTCTATATGTGATGCTATTTTTTCTTGATTCTACATCTAAATAAATATCTTCTTTGTCATCAATACCCCAATTCCATTTGTTAACTATAGTAAGCATCTTATCTGAGTCTACCATACCCATTTCAAATGGGTTTGATTTATCAACTGGGGTCTTAACCGGAACCAGTTTATAGCACATTCCGTCCAACTGTAGAAAATCTTTCATCCATAAATAGTCTTCATCCCCAAAAGCACCACCCGTAAAATATATTGGTCTTTCCCAATTATTATTTGCGATTATATCAAGCATGATTAATCTGTTTTTGTAAAGAGCCTGTGATTTTATTTTAATAAATATTTCTTCTTCGATTAAATCAAAATACTTTTCACTCACGATACTATTCTTTTTAATATTTTCGATATTAACCGGTATTCTTACATTTTCAGTCGGTAAAAAATTTGCATTATAATCTTGACTTCGTAAACCTGCCACATCATAGCCTTGTCTCTTCAATATTTCCCCATATTTATAATCTTTTTCGTCTTGTGTAATGAAATCTAAAAAGACATCAATATCGACAGTATCTTTACTAATTTCTTCTTTGATTATATAATCCCTAGTACCATGCCTATATTTTTCGGGTTTTAGACTTGACGGTATTGGTTCGCTTTCGTATGCTTTTCTTTTCATTTGATTAATATACCAGTCGGTACTTAATAGACTGGTATTAACAACTCTAACATCAGTTCTTATGCCCTCAATTTCCTGAGCATACCACAACGGAAATGTATCGTTGTCTCCAATGGTAAATAAAATTGCATTTTTATCACATGACTCAAGGTAATTTACGGCCATTTCGTAAGCTGTATATCTACCACTTCTATCATGGTCATCCCAATTATTCATCGCTAAATTGACAGGCACAAACAATAAACATAAAATAAAAGAAAGAATTGAAGCTCCCTTAATTCTAATTTTTTCAACTAACCCTGAAACATAATAGGAGCCCAAACCAATAATTATTGAAAAAACATAGAATGATCCAACAACTGAGTAATCTCTTTCTCTTGGCTCAAATGGCCTTACGTTGGTGTATACCTGAATTGCTATTCCGGTAAAAAGAAAAAATAGAATTAGTATCCAAAAATATTCTTTATTCGTATTATATAAAAAGTACAATCCAATTAAACCTAACAGTAGAGGTAGCAAAAAATATGTATTTCGAGCCTTATTATTAAGAACGTCTTTTGGTAGATTTTTTTGTGAAACCCCAAGACTCCATTCATCAATAAAATCAATTCCACTAATCCAATTTCCATGCATGTCCATTTTACCCTGAATATCATCTTGGCGTCCAGAAAAATTCCACATGAAATAGCGCCAGTACATGTATCCAATTTGATAATCAAATAAATAGTACAAATTACTTAAAAATGAAGGCTTTTCTATATCTAAAAATTGCCCGTATTGCCTTAAAAAATTATGAAAATCCTCATAGTCAATTTCGTTGCTATTAATTTTCTTTTTGAAATCTTCAATAAAAGCTGTTAGTTCATTTTCAGCTATGTATTTAGACTTTATTTTAAAATCAAGATAACCCGTATAATTTAAATAGTTTACAGCATGTTCAGAACTCCACATCCTAGGCAGAATCGACGCGTGCACAGAATTATAATTTTGAACGGCATTCTTATAATCATTAACAATGACATATTTCTTTTTCTTCAAATCCTTTTCATACTTAGGATTATCATCTTTGTATGGATTATTTTTATCTAATCCTGAATATTGATCTGAAAACAAAGGACCATAAAATAGATAGGTTTTTGGATATTGTTCAAGGTTATAATATGCTAGAAGTTCTCTAGCATTTGAAGGGTCATTTTCGTTTATCACTACATCTGCATTTGCACGAATTGGTAAGATTAACCAAGATGAAAAACCGATAAAAATAAATAAAAAACAAAGGGTTAATGTATTAGAATTTTTCAAACCTTTTTTTCTGCTGAGGTTTATGAAAAAATAGAAAATATAAACTATTGCAATAAAAGCTGCTATGGTTCCAGAGTTGAATGGTAGCCCAAGATTATTTACAAATAAGAGCTCAGTTGCACTGAAAAATTTTAGTGTTGTGGGAAGTATTAATTTAAATATCCCCATAAGTATTGCCACACCTATTATATTAGCAATTATAAATCCAAAAAAAGGACTCACATTAAATGATTCCAAAATTTCTTTTTGATTCTTGAAATAGTAAATCATTACTATTGCTGGTATCACAAGTAATCCCATGAAATGAACCCCAAATGACAAGCCAACTAAATAGCAAATCAATAATAGCCATCTATTTCCTCTTTCTTGATGCATCTCTGACTCCCATTTTAATCCCAAATAGAACATAATTGCCATTATCAGCGTAGCCATTGCATAAACTTCTGTTTCAACAGCACTAAACCAAAATGTATCAGTAAAAGCAAATGAAATTGAGCCTATAAATGCAGAACCTGAAATTATTAATTGATTTTTCAATGAATCATCTGTTTCATTTGTGAGTTTTTTTAATATCATTATTATTGACCAATACATAAAAGAAATGGTCAATGCACTTGAAAATCCACTCATTAAATTCATTGTAAATCCAATATTTTCTTTTTGAAATGCGAAAACTGAGAAAATAGCTCCGAGCATTTGATAAAGAGGTGCGCCGGGAGGATGTCCAACCTGTAGTTTTGCCGAAGTTGTTATATATTCACCTGTATCCCAAAAACTAACTGTAGGCTCTGCGGTTAAATAATAAACGATAAAAGAAATCAAAAAACATATCCAACCTATAATTAAATTCAGTTTTTTGTCGTTCATTTTCAAAAGAAATTTTTTCAAATGTATTAATAATATATTCTTCTTCAATCCAAATAATAAACATAATTAATGAAAAAATGTTGCTGAAATAAAATTTATTTTAAATTTGCATCCTCAATGGCCTATGGTGTAACTGGCAACACGTCTGGTTTTGGTCCAGAAGAGTCTAGGTTCGATCCCTAGTAGGCCAACTAGATGCAAATATTAGCTAATGAAATATTTTATTGTATATTTGCACAACTGATTAATTATAATATTATGAGGGGACTACAAGTCCCCTCTTTTTATAGAAAAATGTTAAAAGATAAAATAGACTTATTATTAGCAGATTGTTTTGAGCAGAGGAGTGATCTTTTTCTGATTGATTTTAGTGTCACAGAAAATAATGAAATCAGTGTCACAATAGACGGTGATAACGGAGTAAAGGTTGAAGATTGTATGTTTGTAAGTAGGCATATTGAAAGTAATTTAGATCGTGATGAAATCGATTTTTCATTGCATGTTGGCTCCTTTGGTGCAACTTCACCTCTGATTAATGCAAGACAATATGCAAAGCATCATGGAAGAACTTTTACTATCAAAACTTATGACGACAAATTTGAAGGTAGATTGGTCAGCTCAAATGAAAAGTTTATTAATCTTGTATGGAAAGTAAGGGAGCCAAAACCAGTTGGAAAAGGTAAGATTACAGTAGAAAAATCAATCGATATTGATTTTGATAATATAAAAGAAGCAAAAGTCAAAATAAAATTTTAAGATATGGATAATCTAACGCTTATTGAATCATTCTCAGAATTCAAGGATGATAAGCTAATTGACAGAGTTACACTAATGGCCATTTTAGAAGAAGTGTTTAGATCTGCACTGAGAAGAAAATATGGAGATGATGAAAATTTTGATATTATCATCAATCCCGATAAAGGTGATTTAGAGATTTGGAGAAACAGAATAGTTGTTGAAGACAATAATGTTGAAGATGATAATCTTGAAATAGCTATTTCTGAAGCAAGAAAGATTGAACCTGATTTTGAAGTTGGAGAAGACGTTTCAGAGGAGGTTAAATTAATTGATTTGGGGAGAAGAGCAATATTAGCACTGAGACAAAATCTAACCGCAAAGATTCATGAGCATGATAACACAAATGTTTACAAAAAATTTAAAGATTTAGAAGGTGAAATATATACGGCTGAAGTTCACCACATAAGACACAAAGCCATTATATTGTTAGACGACGAAGGAAATGAAATTGTTATGCCGAAAGATAGGCAGATTCCTTCTGATTTTTTCAGAAAAGGTGACAATATTAGAGGTATAATTGAGAGCGTTGAACTGATTGGTACAAAACCATCAATAATTTTATCCAGAACCTCCCCGATTTTCCTTGAAAAATTATTTGAGCAAGAAATTCCGGAAGTATTTGACGGATTAATTACTATCAAAAAAGTTGTCAGAATCCCTGGTGAAAAAGCTAAGGTTGCAGTTGATTCTTATGACGATAGAATAGATCCTGTTGGTGCTTGTGTTGGTATGAAAGGATCAAGAATTCACGGAATAGTTAGGGAATTAGGAAATGAAAATATTGACGTTATAAACTATACCAATAATTTACAGCTCTTTATAACAAGAGCTTTAAATCCAGCTAGGATAAATTCTATGAAAATTGACGAAGAAAATAATAGAGTTGAAGTAATTTTAAATCCAGAGGAGGTCAGTAAAGCAATTGGTAGAGGTGGTCACAATATAAGACTTGCAGGTCAGTTAACAGGTTATGAAATTGATGTGTTTAGGGAGGGTGTTGAAGAAGATGTTGAGTTAACTGAATTTTCCGATGAGATTGACTCATGGATTATCGAAGAGCTTGCAAAAGCTGGTTTGGATACTGCCAAGAGTGTTTTAGAACAAGATGCTGAAGATTTGGTCAAAAGAACTGATTTAGAGGAGGAGACAATTAATGATGTACTTAAAATTTTAAAAGAAGAATTTGAAGATTAAAAAAAATTAAAATTATTTATGTCAGAAACAATTAGGTTAAATAAAGTTCTTAGGGAGTTAAATATATCTATAGATAGGGTAGCAGATTTTTTGGATTCAAAAGGCCATAAAATTGAAAAGAGACCAACCACAAAAATTTCTAAGGATTTATATGACTTATTATGTGATGAGTTTCAAGTTGATGCCGATAAAAAAATCGCCTCAAAGGAAGTGGTTGAGGCAAAAAATAAAGAGAAAGAAAAGATAAGGGAGAAACTTGAAAGAGAATCCGAAAATAATCTGAAAAGAGCAGAATCTGAAGTAATCAAAGCTTCTTCAAAAGTGGTTCAGTTTAAAAAAATTGGCAAAATTGATCTTAGTCCAAAAAAAGAAGATGAAAAAGAGGTAAAAGTCAATAAAATAAGTGAAAATACAGCTGCTAAAGAAACTCAAAAAGTAGATGAGCAGAATGATGAAAATGTAAAAAAAGACAATTATAAAAAACTTTCAGGCTTAACATCCACCGGAGAAAAAATTGATTTAAATCAATTTAAACAACCTGAATCTGAAAGCCCAAAGACCACCAAATCAAAGAAGAGAAGAAGAAGAATTCTTTCTAAACAAGATGACGCCCTACAAAATAGTGCGTCTAGCAATAAGGCTAAACAAAAAGAACGATTTAAAAGACCTACAAAAGAAGAACCTAGTGAAGAAGAAGTTCAACAACAAATAAAGGAGACATTAGAGAAACTTCAGGGAAAATCTGCAAAAGGAAAAGCTGCAAAATATAGACGAGATAAAAGAGACCAGCATAAACTTAAATCTGAAGAAGAGTTAGCAGCACAAGAACAAGAAAGTAAAATATTAAAAGTAACCGAATTTGTAACCGCAAACGAGATTGCTACAATGATGGATGTTTCTCCAACTGAGATTATTTCTGCTTGTATGACATTGGGGATGATGGTTACACTTAACCAAAGATTAGATGCAGAGACACTGTCAATTGTAGCTGAAGAATTTGGTTATACCGTTGATTTTGTTACTGCTGAAATCGAAGAAGAAGTCGTTGAAGTTGAGGACCTTCCTGAAGAGTTAGAATCCAGGCCTCCGATTGTAACGGTTATGGGTCATGTCGATCACGGAAAAACTTCTTTACTAGATTACATTAGAAAAGAAAATGTTATTGCTGGGGAGTCAGGTGGAATTACTCAACATATTGGTGCATACGGAGTTGAATTACAAGATGGTCAAAAAATAACTTTCCTGGATACACCAGGCCACGAGGCTTTTACTGCTATGAGAGCAAGAGGTACTCAGGTCACAGACTTAGCCATAATCGTAATTGCAGCTGATGACGATATAATGCCCCAAACAAAAGAAGCTATTTCACATGCTCAGGCAGCATCTGTCCCTATAGTATTTGCAATAAATAAGATTGATAAACCTAATTCAAATCCAGATAAAATCAAGGAGTCACTTTCAAATATGAATCTGCTTGTAGAGGATTGGGGAGGAAAGATTCAATCACATGATATATCAGCTTTGAAAGGAGATGGTGTAAACGAACTGTTGGAAAAGGTGTTACTTGAAGCAGAACTATTGGAGTTAAAAGCTAACCCAAATAAGGATGCTAGTGGAACTGTTGTTGAAGCTTTTCTAGATAAGGGAAGAGGTTATATATCAACAATTTTGATTCAGTCGGGAACCTTAAGAATTGGAGATTTTGTGCTTGCAGGAAAAAATAGTGGTAAGGTTAAGGCAATGCAGGATGAGAGGGGCAATGAGGTTAAAGAAGCAGGCCCATCAACCCCAATTTCAATTTTAGGTCTGGATGGAGCGCCACAGGCTGGCGATAAGTTTTCTGTTTTTTCTGATGAAAGAGAAGCTAAACAGATAGCAAATAAGAGGACTCAATTGCAGCGTGAACAAACCGTGAGAACACAAAAACATATCACGCTTGATGAAATTGGAAGGAGAATTGCACTTGGAGAGTTTAAAGAATTAAATATAATTTTAAAAGGTGATGTCGATGGATCGGTTGAAGCTTTAACAGACTCATTACAAAAATTATCAACTGAAGAAATACAGGTAAATATTATTCACAAAGCTGTTGGGGCAATTACTGAAAGCGATGTTTTATTAGCATCTGCATCTGACGCAATTGTTGTAGGGTTTAATGTTAGACCAATGGGAAATGCGAGACAAATCGCAGATAAAGAACAAATTGATATTAGAACATATTCGATAATCTATGATGCAATTAACGACGTCAAAGATGCGATGGAAGGCATGCTTTCTCCTGACTTTAAGGAGGAAATAACAGGTATGTGTGAGGTAAGAGAAACTTATAAAATTTCAAAGATTGGAACTATTGCTGGTTGTATGGTAACCAAGGGGAAAATTGTCAGAAATTCTGAAATCAGATTAATCAGAGAAGGAGTTGTAATCTACACAGGTTCCTTATCATCATTAAAAAGATTCAAGGATGATGTAAAAGAGGTTTCAAAGGGTTATGACTGCGGTTTACAAATTACAGACTACAAAGATGTTAAGGTTGGAGACGAGATTGAAGGATTCATCAATGTTGCGATAAAGAAAAAGATCTAATCCAATTTTAATTCATCTTCCTCCGCATTTTTATTTGCATCTTCCTCGATTGGCTCCACAGCTTCAGGTCTGAAAATAAAAGCACTTTTAAACTTCTTTCTTATTTCTATAATTTTTTTATCAGCTTGCAGTTGAGTATAATAGTTTCCAACCCAAACTTTATAATTGGGTGTTTCATAAATTAAATTAGCTGTAGTATCGTTATAAAATTCAACATACTCCTTAATTATTGATTCTGCATTTTCTCTGTCTCCGCTATATATCTGAATCCTTAGATTTAGTATTTTTGAATTTAATTCTCTTTTTAATTTAATAACACTATCGAGCTTATCACTTTGATTAATTATCACTTTGCCGTTTTGTCCAAAAGAAGTGTAAAATGATATGAAAAAAAATATTAAAATTATTAGAATTTTTGGTGACATATTTACAAATAATATGTTTCTAATATAGTTTTTATAAAAGAGATAAAAAAGTCTATACAAAAAATATTTTTTTTAACATTAGTATAGATAGTAATATTTTTGCTTTATTTAGAACCATTATAAATTAGTTTTTTTGCTAAATATTGTATAATTTATGTTTAAAATAACCATAATAGATGTTATTTTTGTCCTTTTATTTATAACAGGCTATTTTTGAATGGATTCAAAAGTATTTAGTAATAAATTTTCTTATAAATTGTTTAAAAAACTAACCAAATTAAGCAGTATAAAATCTTACGCTTTTTACTTTTTTTTCATAACCTCTTTTATCTCAACTAGTTATGCTCAGGATGGTGATCCTGTTGCTGGTAAAGCCTTGTTTAATACCAATTGCGCATCATGCCATAAACTTGACCGAAAAATGACCGGGCCTGCTCTTAGATATGTTGAAAAAAGATTGTCTGAAGATGAAGGTCTTGACAGAGAATGGCTTTATAAATGGATAAGAAATAGTTCATCACTGATTAAATCAGGTGATGATTACGCTAACAGAATTTATTTAGAGTACAATAAGGCAGCTATGACTGCTTACCCTCAATTAACGAATATTGATATTGATAATATTTTAGCTTACACTGCTCAGGATAAAGCTGTACCAAAACCTGCCGTCGTTGCTGCGCAGGTAGCCGTAGGCCCCTCCAATAGTATGGGCTTAACCGATGAAATAATACTAGGTGTCTTTACGGTATTGTTTTTATTATTATCAATTGCATTAGTCATAGTAACAACTGCCTTAAAGAATCTTGCTAAATACAAAGGGGTTAAAATTGAAAAGAAGAAAAAAGGTAAGCCATTATGGAAATCATATTTAGAAAATCAATTTTTAATGTTTTGTACCGCTGTGTTTTTTCTTCTAGCCAGTGCATACGAGTTTTATGGTTGGACAATGCAAGTTGGTGTTAATCAAGGATACATGCCTGTACAGCCAATACATTATTCACATAAAATTCACTCAGGGGATAATAAAATCGATTGTAATTATTGTCATTCCTCTGCCAGAGTTAGTAAGCATTCAGGTATCCCATCTTTGAATATATGTATGAACTGTCATAAAAGTATTTACGAGTATAACGGTGAAACCACTGAGGAGTACACAAAAGAATTTTACGATGCTGAGATTCAAAAATTATACAAGGCTGTCGGATGGGATGATGAGGCACAAGAATATACCGGGGTTACATACCCGGTCAAATGGGTGAGAATTCACAATTTACCAGATTTCGCATATTTCAATCATTCACAGCACGTAAATGTTGCTGGAATTGAATGCCAAACATGTCACGGACCCGTAGAGGAAATGGAAATAATGTATCAACATTCACCACTTACAATGGGTTGGTGTATAAATTGTCACCGTGAAACAAATGTGAAGGTTAAAGACAATGAATACTATGATAGAATTCACGCTGAGTTATCAAAAAAATACGGAGTTGAGGAATTAACAGCCGCTCAGATGGGTGGACTTGAATGTGGAAAATGTCACTATTAATTTAGGATTAATTAAATATGTCAAATAATAAAAAATATTGGAAAAATTTAGCAGAACTTAACTCTGCTAATAATGACGTATTTGACGAACTTGAGAACAAAGAATTTATTCAAGAAATCCCGGTTGAAGAATTTTTATCCGATAAAGAAAATCTTGAAAATAGTTCCACATCAAGAAGAGACTTCTTAAAGTTTATTGGATTTAGTACTGCTGCTGCGACATTAGCCGCATGTGAAGGCCCGGTTGTTAAGTCTATACCTTATGTAGTTCAACCAAAAGAAATTATCCCTGGAATAGCAAATTATTATGCAACTACTATCGGAAACGGTTACGATTTCGCTAATGTGTTAATAAGAAGCAGAGAGGGTAGGCCAATAAAAGTTGAAAAAAATAAGTTAGCCCCTGATTCAAAGTCAGCAAACGGGAGGGTACATGCATCAATCCTTGATCTATATGACAATGCCAGACTAGCACAGCCAACAAAAGATAATATGCCAATTTCATGGTTTGGATTTGAATATGAAACAAAGTCTAGCCTTGAAGATATTTCATCAAGAAATAAAGAAATTGTCTTATTAACGCAGACATTTGCAAGCCCTTCAACCAAGAGGCTAATTCAAGATTTTAAATTAAAGTACAACAATGTTAATCATATAACATACGATTCATTCTCTGAATCTGCGGCACTAGATGCCTTTGAAACCAGATATGGTATTCGAGGTCTTTCTAATTATGATTTTTCAAAATCTAAAGTGATTGTTTCTGTTGGTGCTGATTTCTTAGGCGATTGGCAAGGCGGCGGATATGACTGTTCTTATGCTAAGGGAAGAATTCCAGACAGCGGAAAGATGTCAAGACATATTCAATTTGAGTCTAATATGACACTCTCTGGAGCAAATGCTGATCTTAGAGTTCCTTTAAAATTAAATGAGCAAAAACTTGTTCTTATTGAAATCTATAAATCTGTTGTCGGAAATAAAATTCAGCTTAAATCAGATATCAAATTAGATAAAAAGACAAAGAACATTGTTGATCGATTGATTAATGAAATTAAATCTGCTGGAAAGGGATCTGTGATAATCTCTGGAATTAAAGAAGAGGGCTACCAATCGTTAGTTTTAGAAATTAATGAAAAACTAAAAAGTTATTCGTTTGATCCGTCCAATATAATTTTAACAAGAAGCAGTGATGATAAAAAGATTTCTGATCTCATCTCGAGAATGAAAAATGGAGAAGTTGGTGCATTGATTATGTCTGGTGTAAACCCAGTTTACTCCTTAGCTGATTCTAAGAATTTTTCTGAAGGACTTCGAAAAGTGGATTTGTCAATATGTTTTTCGATGAAAAATGATGAGTCAGCAATAGCTTCCAAATACGTCGCCGCTGCAAATCACTATCTAGAATCATGGGGAGATTTTGAGCTTGTTTCAGGCGAGTTTTCATTAGCTCAACCAGTAATAAGAACTTTGTTTGACACAAAACAATTTCAAGAGTTACTACTTGTATGGACTGAAAATAAAACATCAATCCATGACTACATTAAAAACTACTGGCAATCCAGTATTTTAGGTTCAGATTCATGGAATAAAGCTCTTCATGACGGAATTTATTATAACACCTCATCTTCAAGCTATAATCTTCGAGTTTCTGATTTTAGGCATCATAATAAAATATTTACAATTCATAACACTGCCCCTCTAAATTCTTTTGAGTTAAATATATATGCTAAAACCGGTATGGGAGACGGAAAGCATGCAAACAATCCTTGGCTACAGGAATTCCCAGATCCCCTTACGAGAGCAACTTGGGACAATTATTTAACCATTTCAGAATTTGATGCAAAAGAAATTGGACTTTTTCTAGAACCTAGTACTTTTTTCAATCAATCAAGTAATGATGCTAATGGTGGTTTAAATGGTAAGTATGCGATTGTAAAACTGGGTAAAAAAGAGATAAAGGCACCTGTATTAATACAGCCCGGACAAGCGAGGGGAACTGTTGGTTTAGCCATTGGGTACGGAAGATATGAAGGGGTCAAGCCTGAAATGATGGTTGGGGTTAATGCATTTAATCTGTATAATGATTTTAACCCTGTTCAATCAGTAGAAATTATTCCAACTGACGAGATTCACGAATTTGCGTTAATCCAACTGCAAAATACTTTGATGGGTAGAGGAGACATAATTAAAGAAACAACATTGGATGAGTTTAATACAAAAAGTGTTGAGGTCTGGAATAGTCAAGCAGTTGTTTCATTAAATCATATTGAAACCCCCGTCTCGTCTCCAGATGTTGATTTATGGCAAGAATTTGATAGATCAATTGGTCATCATTTTAATTTATCAATCGACCTTAATGCATGTACAGGATGTGGAGCTTGTGTTATTGCATGCCATGCTGAAAATAATGTTCCAGTTGTAGGAAAGGCTGAGATCAGAAAGAGTAGAGATATGCACTGGCTGAGAATAGATAGATATTACTCATCCGAAGATTCTTTTTACGATGATGACATGAAAAAAGATAATATAAGTGGCTTAGGCAGCTCGTTAACTTCTTTTGGCGAACTAGAAAACCCATCTGAAAATCCTCAGGTTGCATTTCAACCGATTATGTGTCAACATTGTAACCACGCTCCATGTGAAACTGTTTGTCCCGTTGCTGCAACTAGTCACGGAAGGCAAGGGCAAAACCACATGGCATATAATCGATGTGTAGGAACAAGATATTGTGCCAATAACTGTCCATACAAAGTAAGAAGATTTAACTGGTTCTTATATAATGGAAATGATGAATTTGATTATCATATGAATAATGATTTAGGAAGAATGGTTATTAATCCAGATGTAACTGTAAGGTCAAGAGGAGTTATGGAAAAGTGCTCATTTTGTATTCAAAATACTCAGGCAGTAATTTTAAAAGCTAAAAATGAGGGTAGACCTGTTGCAGCCGGAGAATTTAATGATACATGTGCTTGTGCCTCAGCATGCTCTAGTGGAGCAATGAGATTTGGAGATATAAATGAACCCGGAAGTAGAATTGCAGAACTTAAGAAAAATAAAAGAGCTTATCACTTGTTAGATGCGGTGGGAACTAAACCAAATGTAGTTTATCAAGTAAAAGTTAGAAATACAAAAAATAATGTTTAGAAATTAAAAATTATGGGATCCCATTACGAAGCACCAATTAGAAGACCTTTAGTTGCTGGTGAGAAATCTTACCACGATGTTACGGTTGATATTGCTAAGCCAATAGAGACTAGGGCTAATAAGCAGTGGTGGATTGTATTTTCCATATCTCTTACTATGTTCCTATGGGGTCTTGGTTGTATTATTTATACAGTCTCAACAGGTATTGGTGTTTGGGGTTTAAACAAGACCGTTGGATGGGCCTGGGACATTACAAATTTTGTATGGTGGGTTGGAATTGGCCATGCTGGAACTCTGATCTCAGCCGTATTGCTCTTATTTAGACAAAAATGGAGAATGGCCATTAATAGATCAGCTGAAGCCATGACAATATTTTCCGTTATTCAAGCTGGCTTATTTCCTATAATACATATGGGGAGACCATGGTTGGCATACTGGATGCTTCCAATTCCTAATGGATTTGGCTCATTATGGGTTAATTTTAATTCCCCGTTACTTTGGGATGTTTTTGCTATATCAACCTACCTTTCTGTTTCTCTTGTTTTTTGGTGGACGGGTTTATTACCAGACTTTGCGATGATCAGAGATAGAGCAGTAAAACCTTTTCAAAAGAGAATTTATAGTATATTAAGTTTTGGCTGGTCAGGCCGTGCAAAAGACTGGCAAAGATTTGAAGAAGTATCTCTTGTTCTTGCTGGCTTAGCAACTCCACTTGTGCTTTCAGTGCATACAATTGTATCATTCGATTTTGCAACATCTGTTATTCCAGGCTGGCACACAACTATATTTCCACCATACTTTGTTGCTGGTGCAATTTTTTCTGGATTTGCGATGGTTAACACTCTGTTGATCATAATGAGAAAAGTTTGTAATATGGAAGCATACATAACACTTCAGCATATTGAGTTGATGAATATAGTCATAATGATTACGGGCTCTATTGTTGGTGTTGCTTACATAACGGAGTTGTTTATCGCATGGTATTCAGGTGTTGAATACGAACAATATGCGTTTTTAAATAGAGCTACCGGTCCTTATGCTTGGTCTTACTGGGCAATGATGAGTTGTAATGTATTTTCACCTCAATTTATGTGGTTTAAAAAATTGAGAACCAGTATAATGTTCTCTTTTTTCATTTCAATAGTTGTTAATATAGGAATGTGGTTTGAAAGATTTGTAATCATCGTTACCTCTTTGCATAGAGATTATTTACCATCCTCTTGGACGATGTTCTCTCCAACATTTATTGATATAAGTATATTCATTGGTACTATTGGATTCTTTTTCGTGTTGTTTTTATTATATGCAAGAACCTTTCCTGTTATTGCACAAGCTGAAGTAAAAACAATACTAAAAAGCTCTGGAGAAAAATATAAGAAGCTGAGAGATAGTGGAAAGTCATTAGTAGGAACTGGAGCTGATTCAAGAACCTCAAAAATTTTAAATAATAGCTAATATGGGATCAGAAAAAATATTTCATGCTTTATATAATGATGATGATATCTTGTTGTCAGCCGTGAAAAAAATTAAAGATAATCATTATGATATTGAAGAGATATATACCCCTTTTCCGGTTCACGGATTGGATAAAGTTATGGGTTTAGAACCTACCAGAATTGCAATTGCAGCGTTTATATACGGATGTATCGGGATAACTGTTGCAACACTAATGATGAATTATATAATGATAGTTGATTGGCCTCAAAATATTGGTGGAAAGCCAAGCTTTAGTTACCTGGAAAATATGCCCGCATTTGTGCCAATCATGTTTGAGATGACGGTATTTCATGCAGCACATTTGATGGTCATCACCTTTTATCTTAGAAGTAAAATGTGGCCGCTTAAGGAAGCTGAGAATCCAGATCCCAGAACTACTGATGATCATTTTTTAGTAGAAATTCATACCAATAAGCCAGAGGGTGCATTGAAAAAGTTATTAAGGGAGTCTGGAGCAGTTGAAATTAATGAAGTTAAAGACAAAGTAAATAATAATGAATAGATTCGGATTAAAAATTTTAATGATTTCGCTTTTATTACTTCAGTCATGCTGGGGTGATAAAGGTGATCCGAATTTTGAATATATGCCTAATATGTATGAATCTTTAAGTTATGAGGCGTATACGGAAAATAATTTATTTGCCGACAGTTTATCAGCTAGATTACCTGTAAAAGGAACGATACCAAGAGGCTATTCATTGTATGAATATGAGGATACAAACGAAGGATATGACTTAGCAAAAATAGAGTTGAATAATCCTTATGAACTGAATGAAGATGATATGCTAAAGGCAAAGGAACTTTACACGGTTTATTGCGGTGTGTGTCATGGAGCCAAAGGAGCAGGACAAGGAATTCTTGTAAAAAGGGAAAAGATTTTAGGTATACCCAGTTATGCAGATATAGGTAGAGCAATCACTCCAGGAAGTACTTATCACGTTATCTATTATGGTAAAAATACCATGGGTTCATATGCGAATCAGCTAAATGAAAAAGAAAGATGGATGGTAACATCTTATGTAATGAAATTAAAATCAGATTTAAGTAAATAGAATTATATATGTACACCTTTTCAAACAGATTTAAAGTTTTCTCATTGGCTCTAATAATCTTAGGCTCGTTAGGCTGGTTCTATTCATATTCAAAATCACATTTAACAATTGAGGAGGTTAAGCAACTTTTAGCTGAAGAATCTCATCATGGCTCACATGCAGGTGATAGTCATTCAATGAATTACCAAAATGAAAAACATCATAATGAAGGTGTTCATCACCCTGAGCCTCATTCAGATGCTTTGACTCACGGGAACGATGCTCACGGACATGATGCTCACGGACATGAAGATGAACATGCAGAACATGTTTTACACCAAATTCACAATCGTCCATATGCAGCACTATATGTTGCTGCCTTCTTCTTCATGATGATATCTTTAGGTGTTTTGGCTTTTTATGCTATTCAGTACGCATCACAAGCTGGATGGTCTCCGGTACTATTTAGGGTTATGGAGGCAATCACTTATTATTTGCTTCCGGGAGCTTTAATTGTTTTAATAATTGCAATTATAGGAGATAAACATATTTTTATTTGGATGGATCCAGAGGTTGTTGCTCATGACAAAATCATACAAGGAAAAGAAAGCTGGCTTAATAAGAATTCTTTTATCATCAGGGGTTTAATATACATTGGCGGTTGGTCATTATATAGATATTTTTCAAGAAAACTTTCTTTGGCTCAAGATAAAGCAAAAGATAATAAGAATTTCAAAAGAAATTTCCAGATATCTGCAGGATTTCTAGTTTTCTTTATGTACACAGAGTCCATGATGTCATGGGATTGGATTATGAGTGTAGATCCTCATTGGTTTAGTACTTTATTTGGATGGTATGTCTTTGCCAGTATGGCTGTCAGTGGGATAACAGTTATTGCATTAATTACCATTTATCTAAACAGTAAAGGTCTTATGAGTTATGTAAATGATAGTCATTTACATGATTTAGCAAAATTCATGTTCGGATTTAGTGTTTTTTGGGCTTATTTGTGGTTTTCTCAGTTCATGCTAATTTGGTATGCAAACATCCCTGAAGAAGTCACATATTTTGTGACAAGAATTGAAATGTATCCTATTCCATTCTTTACTATGTTCTGTTTGAATTTTATTTTCCCATTTTTAGTATTAATGAATAGTGATTATAAGAGAGTTCCCATATTTATCATCATGGCAGGTGTGATAATATTAATTGGACATTACATGGATGTTTACATGATGATAATGCCGGCTACAGTAATTGATAGATATGGATTTGGAATTGCAGAATTTAGTTCCATATTAATATTTTTAGGCTTATTTTTGCTGCTTGTTTTTTATTCATTATCAAAAGAAGAATTACTAGCAAAACGAAACCCAATGATTAAGGAAAGTGAAAACTTCCATTATTAATTTTAATGAGATAACATGATAACCTTATTTATCGTACTAATATTAATATTTATAACTATTGCCATTTGGCAAATGATTAAAATATTTGATTTATCCAGAGCTCTTTCGGGTATAAAAATAGACGATTCTCAAATTGCCAGTGATAAGGATAATACAACTCAAGCAAAATTGATGCTAGCATTTCTGGCTTTCATCTATGCTATTACAATTTTTTCATTGGTGAGTTATGGAAAATTCCCATTGATTTCAAATGCAGCTTCTGAACATGGACAAAAAATTGATTCTTTGATGATTTGGACATTGGTATTAATATTTATTGTGCAAATTATTACCCAATTCCTACTCTACTTCTTTGCTTATAAGTACAAAGGGAATAAAAAATCTAAGGCTTTATTTTATACCGATAACCATAAATTAGAGCTATTGTGGACCACTATTCCAGCAATTGTACTTACTGTCTTTATCACATTTGGGCTTCTGACATGGTCAGATGTAATGAATATGCAAAAAAATAATGATCCTATGGTTGTTGAATTATATGCACAGCAATTTAATTGGAAGGCAAGATACGCTGGAAAAGATAATGTTTTAGGGAAATCAAATGTAAGACTTATTGATATTGATAGGGCCAACATACTAGGAGTTGACGAAAATGATCCAAATGCTGAGGATGATGTAATAACCACTGAGCTACACCTCCCAGTTGACAGACCAGTTTTATTCGTCATGAGATCTCAAGATGTTATCCACTCAGCTTACATGCCACATTTTAGAGCACAAATGAATTGTGTTCCCGGTATGGTAACAAAGTTTACTTTTACTCCCACAGTGACGACCGAAGAGATGAGACAAAATCCATCGATGATTGATAAAGTAATTAATATCAATAATATTCGTGAGGACAAAAGTGAAGACTTAATTGCTAAAGGAGAAGAGCCCTTGGACCCATACGAATTTGATTATTTACTCTTATGTAACAAAATTTGTGGTAAGTCTCACTATAATATGCAAATGAAAATTATTGTTGAGACCCAGCAAGAATTTGATGATTGGTATAATCAACAAACAATATTTAAAAACTCTTTAATTGTTCAAAATTAAAATTATGGCAGAATATATAGAATTTGAAAAAGACCACCATCCACATCACCATAAGGAAACATTTATAACTAAATATGTTTTTAGTCAGGATCACAAAATGATTGCAAAGCAATACCTATTTACAGGTGTATTTTTTATGGGGATTATTGGAATTTTGATGTCAATATTGATGAGAATGCAAATTGCATGGCCTGAACAGCCTAATATAATATTCGATTTCTTGTTAGGCAAGTGGGCACCTGAAGGAGTTATGGATGCTGATATTTATTTAGCACTTGTAACCATGCATGGAACTATTATGGTGTTTTTTGTTCTTACTGCTGGGCTAAGTGGAACATTTAGTAATCTACTTATTCCACTACAATTAGGTGCACGTGATATGGCCTCTGGATTTCTAAACATGTTGGCTTTTTGGATATTTTTTATTTCCGTTGTTCTTATGGTTATTTCAATTTTTGTTGAGGCAGGACCTGCAGCAGCAGGATGGACAATTTATCCACCACTAAGTGCTTTAGAAATGGCACAACCTGGCTCAGGACTAGGAATGACTTTATGGCTAGTGTCAATGGCATTTTTTATTGCATCCTCTTTACTGGGTTCATTAAATTATATTGTCACGGTACTAAACTTAAGAACTAAAGGCATGTCGCTCACAAGAATGCCCTTAACAATTTGGGCCTTTTTCGTTACTGCAATTATCGGAACTATTTCATTCCCTGTACTTCTATCTGCTGCCTTATTATTAATTATGGATAGAAGTTTTGGAACATCCTTTTTCCTGTCAGATATTTTTATTCAAGGTGAAGTCTTACATTATCAAGGCGGTTCTCCTGTTTTATTTGAGCATCTGTTTTGGTTTTTAGGTCACCCCGAAGTATATATTGTATTATTACCTGCACTTGGGATAGCATCGGAAGTAATAGCAACTCATGCCAGGAAGCCAATCTTTGGTTATAAGGCAATGATTATTTCTATTTTAGCTATCGCATTCTTATCTACAATTGTATGGGGACATCATATGTTTGTTACTGGAATGAATCCATTTTTAGGCTCTGTTTTCACTTTTACAACCTTGCTAATTGCAATTCCGTCAGCTGTAAAAGCATTTAATTATATCACAACTCTATGGAAAGGAAATATTCAATTCAATCCACCGATGTTATTTGCTATTGGGTTTGTATCTACTTTTATCACAGGAGGACTAACGGGAATTATTCTTGGAGATAGCGCGCTCGATATTAATGTTCATGATACTTACTTTGTGGTTGCTCATTTTCATCTAGTTATGGGAATTTCTGCTCTTTACGGTATGTTAGCTGGGATTTATCATTGGTATCCCATGCTCTTTGGTAAAATGATGAATAAAAATCTTGGATATGTACATTTCTGGGTTACTGCAATTTCAGCATATGGAGTATTTTTTCCAATGCACTTTATCGGAATGGCTGGACTGCCAAGAAGGTATTATACTAATTCTAATTTCCCTCTTTTTGATGACTTAGCAGATACCAATCAAATTATCACAATGTTTGCAATATTAGGTGCTGCAGTTCAATTGGTGTTCTTGTATAATTTTATGTATAGCCTATTTTATGGTAAAAAAGCTCCTCAGAATCCATGGAAGTCTACAACACTGGAGTGGACAGCTTCACAAAAACACATTCACGGAAATTGGCAAGGTAAGATTCCAGAAGTTCACAGATGGCCTTATGACTACAGTAAGCCTGGCTATAAGGAAGATTATGTCCCTCAGCATATTCCACTAAGAAAAGGTGAGGAAGAATATTAATTAAGACATTTCATAATAAAGAAAAAGCCTTTCTAATTTAGAAAGGCTTTTTCTTTATCTTTGTAATATGAACGAAAATCTTGATCCATCCACAGAAAATCTTTCAGAAAATGAAAGAGAATTTGAAAATAATTTAAGACCAATTTCTTTTGATGATTTTTCAGGTCAAGAACATGTAATTAATAATCTTAAAATATTTGTTGAGGCTGCAAATCAAAGAAATGAGGCCTTAGATCACACCCTTTTTCATGGTCCACCTGGCCTAGGAAAAACCACTCTTGCTAATATTTTAGCAAAAGAATTAGATGTCGAAATTAAAGTTACCTCAGGGCCCGTATTAGATAAACCTGCTGATTTAGCTGGGTTACTTACCAATCTTCAAGAAAGAGATGTTTTATTTATTGATGAAATTCACAGATTAAGCCCAATAGTGGAAGAGTATCTTTACTCAGCAATGGAGGACTACAAAATCGATATTATGATAGAGTCTGGGCCAAATGCAAGGTCTGTTGAAATTAATTTAAATCCTTTTACCCTTGTTGGAGCAACAACTAGATCAGGTTTACTTACAGCTCCAATGCGGGCTAGATTTGGTATAACCAACAGATTAAAATATTACGATTCTAAATTACTCTCAACCATAGTTCAAAGGAGTGCAAAGATATTAGACGTAAGTATCTCAATGGAAGCTGCAATTGAGATAGCTGGCAGAAGTAGAGGTACACCAAGAATAGCTAACTCTCTTTTAAGAAGGGTGCGAGATTTTGCACAAATTAAGGGTAATGGTAAAATTGAAATTAATATTACTAAATCAAGTTTGAAAGCATTAAATGTTGATATTAGCGGACTTGATGAAATGGATAATAAAATACTTTCTACAATTATTGATAAGTTTAATGGAGGCCCTGTCGGAATAACCACTTTGGCAACTGCAGTTAGTGAAAATCCTGAAACAATTGAAGAAGTTTATGAACCATTTTTAATTCAACAGGGTTTCATAATGAGAACACCTAGAGGTCGTGAAGCAACTGAATTGGCCTTTAAACATCTAAATAGAGAAATAAAATCATCCCAAAAGGGTCTTTTTTAATTTTTTAATGAATACTGTTAGCTTAAATAAAGAGGATTTGACAAATTATGTTAAATCTCAATCAAAAGATTTAGGGTTTATTTCTTGTGGAGTAAGTAAGGCTGAATTTTTGGAGGATGAGGCTCCAAAACTTGAAAGATGGCTTAATGATAATATGAATGGAGAAATGTCTTATATGGAGAGAAATTTTGACATGAGACTTGATCCAAGAAAAATCGTCGATGGCGCTAAAAGTGTAATATCTCTCACATATAACTACTATTCAGACAAGTTACAAAAAGACGATTCATTTAAAATCTCAAAATATGCCTATGGAATTGATTATCATTTTGTTTTAAAAGAAAAGTTGAGAAGGCTTTTAGAGATTATTAAAGAAAAAACAGGTAACATTAACGGAAGAGTTTTTGTGGACTCTGCACCAATTTTAGAGAGAGCCTGGGCAAAAAAGAGTGGGCTTGGCTGGATTGGAAAAAATTCAAGTCTGATTTCAAAGAATGTTGGTTCTTTTTTTTTTCTGTGTGAAATTATAGTAGATATTGAGTTAGATTATGATCATATTACAACTGATCATTGTGGCACCTGTACTCGATGTATTGATGCTTGCCCTACAGGCGCAATTGTTGAACCCTATATTGTTGACGGAAGTAAATGTATTTCCTATTATACGATTGAATTAAAAAATAATATTCCAGATTATGCAAAGGATACATATGATAATTGGGTCTTTGGATGTGATACCTGTCAGGACGTTTGCCCATGGAATAAATTTTCAAAATCACATAATGAGCCATTATTTAACCCTAAAGATGAATTTTTATCAATTAGTAAAAATGATTGGATAGAAATGACTAAAGAAACTTTTAATAAGGTATTTAAAAACTCACCTTTAAAAAGAGCTGGTTTCAAGGGAATCAAAAGAAATATTGAGTTTATAAAAAGAAAATAAAGCTGAATTTTTTAGATAATTTACACTAATTTGCTTTATCAAATAATTTAATAAGTAAATATCAAATGATTACTCATATCAAAGGAAGATTATCAGAAAAATCCCCAACAAATGTTGTTATTGAGACCAACGGAATTGGATATTGGATAAATATTTCTTTAACTACATTTTCTCAAATTCCAGATCAAGAAAACATTAAGTTATTTACTCATCTTCAAATCAAAGAGGACTCTCATTCACTTTATGGCTTTTATACTTTGAAAGAAAGGGAAATTTTTAGACTCTTAATTTCTGTTAGCGGTGTTGGTACTAGCACAGCTAGAACAATGCTTTCATCTCTAACTCCTGAACAGGTTATAGATGCCATATCTTCAAATAATGTTTCAATAGTTCAGTCAGTCAAAGGAATTGGAAGCAAAACTGCTCAAAGATTAATAATTGAATTAAGAGATAAAGTACTAAAAATATATGATATTGATGAAGCTTTTGTTGATTCAAACAATACCACAAGAGAAGAAGCGTTATCTGCTTTAGAAGTTTTAGGTATTAATAAGAAATCTGCAGAAAGATTAGTTGATAAAATAATCAAGGATAATTTAGATATTACTGTAGAGGAAATAATCAAGGAGACTTTGAAAAATATTTAATTTATTTAATGCTATTTGGTTTGAATCTTAGATTTTTTTTCTTTTCGCTGATTGCGTTTTTTTACGTTAACAATATTATCGCTCAAGATGCGCAGCCAGATTTAGGGGAAATTGATATTCCTAATCCATCTAGTTTTATAGAAAATTATGAGTACGATGCTTCAAGTGATTTATACTATTTCAACGTTTCTGTTGGTGAATATGACATAAGCTACCCGATAATATTAACCCCCGAGGAGTATCAGCAACTTATACTCAAAGAGGATTTAAAAAATTATTACAAGTCTAAAATTGATGCAGCAGAGGGTAAAAAAGACGGAACCGAGGAGGATCAAAAAAATTTAATCCCTGAGATTTATGTTAATTCACAATTATTTGAATCAATATTTGGGGGAAATTCAATTCAAGTTGTTCCTCAGGGTTCACTAGAAGTTGATTTAGGAGTTTTATATACGAAGCAAGATAATCCTGCTTTCTCCCCCCGAAATAGAAGTAATTTAACATTTGATTTTGACCAGAGAATTGGATTAAGTTTAGTTGGTAAAGTAGGAACAAGAGTTCAAGTTAATGCAAATTTTGACACCCAATCTTCATTTGATTTCCAAAACTTATTAAAGCTAGAATATGAACCAACGGAGGATGATATAATTCAAAAAATTGAAGTTGGTAATGTTAGTATGCCATTGAATAGTTCTTTAATTTCGGGTGCTCAAAGTCTTTTTGGGGTAAAAACCGAACTAAAGTTTGGCAAAACAAGAATAAAGGCCATTTTTTCTGAACAAAAATCAGAGTCAAGATCTGTAGTTTCAGAGGGTGGAGGAACAGTTCAAGAATTTGAATTTAGAGCACTAGACTATGATGAAAACAGACACTTTTTTTTGGGTCACTTTTTCCGAAATAATTATGATGAATCATTAGAAAATTATCCTTACATAAACTCGAATATTCAAATTACCAGAGCCGAGGTTTGGGTTACGAATAGAAATAATCAAATAGAGGATGTAAGAAATATTTTGGCTTTTCAAGATTTAGGTGAAACAGAAAATATATCATCCTCGGTAAATGTTTTATCTCCTCCAAATTCATATCCTGATAATTCAAATAATGCTTATGATCCAACGG